>Ga0315312_1000107_pt1 | contig 142323 bp, 123 predicted proteins | sample TDP7_MG_FD_203629 | JGI IMG/M metagenome (GOLD analysis project Ga0315312, IMG submission 203629) | Freshwater sediment microbial communities from Lake Towuti, South Sulawesi, Indonesia - TDP7 | ecosystem: Environmental > Aquatic > Freshwater > Lake > Sediment | place: Indonesia: South...
GCAGCCCGTACGTTGTTGTGGGTGACTTGACGCTGGAGGAGGGGGCCACTCTGACGATTGGACCCGGGGTGACCGTCCAATTCGCCCAGTACAGAGGTCTTTGGGTTAAGGGCAATCTCAACGCGGTCGGAACCTCTGGTAGTCCCATCACGTTCACGGGCACCGCCGAGACAAGCGACTGGTGGCGAACAATTCTCATTCATGGTGCTGGCTCCGCGACGCTTAGCTACTGCACGGTCAGATACGCTGGCTACTATGAGAAGGCCGGCGTGCTCAAAACCGGCTCCGGCTCGCTGTCAATCACCGACTGCACGATCCAGAGCATCGGTGGGGATGGGCTGCGTATCGCCTCCGGGTACTCCTCTTTCACCTCGCAGAGGAACGCCTTTTCGAACTGCAACTATGGTGTCAGGCTGGGCATCGACACCTCGTTTGACGACAACACTTCTGACTTCAGTGGGAACAACGTGGACCTCTATGTGGATGGCGGCACGATTACCGGCAACGTGACGTGGAACCTGAAGAAGGACTACTCGCTCTACGTCAGTGGCGGTATCACCGTCGCGGCAGGCGCCTCCCTGACGGTTAAGCCCGGCACTGTGGTCAAGTTGAGGCAGAATCAGGGCCTTTGGGTTGGCGGGAATCTCGATGCCCAGGGCACGTCCGAAGCACCTATCTATTTCACCGACTGGCGGGACGACGTAGCAGGCGGAGACGCCAACGATGATGGCAGCGATACCGCGCCCTCCCCCGGCTGGTGGCGGATGATCCACGTTCAGGAACCTGGCTCCGCCACGCTGGCCCACTGCGTGGTAAGGTACACTGGCTATTATGAGCACGTCGGGGTGCTCAAGAGCGGCTCCGGCAACCTGAGCATGACAAACTGCACGGTGTCGAACGTTGACGGCGACGGCCTGCGGATGGATGGCAGCACGGGCCAGCACAATATCGCCGGATCCCTCTTCGCCTACAACAATAATGGCGTGCTCGTCAGGAACCAGGCATCTACGATTACGCTCAGTGATTCCCGCATCGAGTTCAACACGACCTACGGCGTCCTTAACCAGGGCACAATTGACGTGGATGCGCGCCTCTGCTGGTGGGGCGACGATTCCGGTCCCTACCACCCCGTAAAGAACCCGGACGGCACAGGCAACCAGGTGAGCGACAGGGTGCTTTTCGAGCCTTGGAGGACTTATCCTCCCGTCGTAACGAGCGTGCGTCGCGGACCTGCGGATACGGTTGTCGTTACCTGGCGCAGCGCAGCGTCCAGGCTCTATCGAGTCTGGCAGAGTCCCGACCTTGCCGCATGGTCAATCCGCCAGGAAGCGGTCGAATCCCAGGGAGATTTCACATCGTGGACCGATGACGCAGCCAGTGAAGTCCCCAGGCGCTTCTACAAAATCGAGCTGCTCCCTTAGGCGTCTCTGCGTTCAGAAAGAAAAGGCGTCAAACGCGGAGTCCCGCGGGGGCGGCAGACCTATTGTGGCGTGGGCATCATGCCCATGATTGTCCACGGGCGGGACGCCCGGGCCGCAAGTTGTCGTAGTCTCCGGTGAACGAAGTTCATGAAAGACTGCGGTCAATGTCTCAGGAGGGTCTTCCAGGATTTGCCGGTAGAGAGCTCCAGCGAATTTGCGCGGCCCGTTAAGGCTCGTCGGTGGTCCTGTTCTTACTTTGTTTGCAGGACGCCACCTTCGTCAATGATAATGATGGGGCGTTTTCTTGGGAGGGCTTTTATGAGAAGGTCCTTCGTCTCGCCGGGCTTGAGGTCAAGCTCAAAGGTCTCCGGCTCCAGGTAGTGATGTTCCGGGAGGCCGGCTTTTTGAACCTTGAGCGTCCATTGGCCGGGTCGCACGTCCTCGAAAGTGAACCGGCCTTTTCTGTCGGTGAGGCGCCGGAGCGATTCCGACGGATTCGCAAGCTCGACGAGCATATTGGCCAGTCCGTCAGATTCGACAAGCTCCTCTTGACCCGCGTCGGTCCCTGTGACGAACGGGGAGTACCAGGTGAACATTCGGCTCGGCGCAGGGAAGATTATCACCGCAGAGAGTGCCGAGAACGCAGAGCGGCGCAGTGGTGCTGCCCCGCGGTCCGCGCTCTCGGCTGTTTCTGTGGTGAATCTGTACAGCACGACCCGCCCGCCGACGCTGGCGCTGCGGGTTACGCCCACCTCGACCCGGTTCCTTTTTCCACCTATGATACTCACCGCAATCGGACTTCTCTGGACGGTAACTCGCTCCATGCCGATGCTTCCCTTGTCAAGCGCCAGATAATGCGTCCCCGGTCTCAACGAACCGAAAGTGAAGTTGCCGTTTCTATCCGTAACCGTAGTCAATTCATTCAGCCTCACCAGGACACGAGGAATCCCCTGTCTGGTCTCGGCATCGTAAACCCATCCTTTCAGTATCCCGGTGCTCGTCTTGCGGCTCACAGGAAGCCCGAACGGAATCCCGTACTCAAACATAACCGCGGTTTCGTCCTGTCGGAACGAGTCGCTGTAAGAGGCGTAGCGTCCTCGTATTAAAAGCTCGTGCTCGTTGCGAAACTTGTGCCCGGCCTCCAGCTCAACCTGGTCTCGCCCCATCTCAAAGAGCCCTTCGTATTGGTTTCTCTGGAAGCCCACGGAGGCAGACGTCCCCCGCCCCAGCCGGAACGATGCATTCACGCCGCCGGTTACCCTGCGCCAATCCTTTCCCCTGAAATTGTCCTCCTCGAACTGAAGGTAGCCCCTGTAGGATTGGTTCTGCGTCGGACTCCACGACGCGGACACGGAGTACTCCTGGAGCTGCCCTGTTTTGTGGGACGATTCGTCGTGTTTCTCCCCTCCTTCCACCGTGCCCCAAAGGGTGAATTTCTTGAAGTTGTGGCCGATTGTGAGCCGCAAAGTTTCCTCGTTGAAGTCGAAGTCTGAATCGGGGAAGCGGTCCTCGTGCATGCGATTCCAGTAGTCCAACGAAAGGTTTGTCTGGCGGCCCAGCTTGTAGGAAAAGCCAAGCTGGCAATTTCTCCTCTGAGGGGCCGAGGGATAGGTCGGATTCAAGTCGAGGTTCTGCTCGTCGTCGCGGCAATAAGCATTCACTTTCAAAGTCCTCCACACTGGAATGCTTACTCTTCCCGACTTGAAATCGAGGTCCCTGTAATACCCCGGATAGTCAGGCCCGGCGTGTACCGTTTCCAGTTGATACGAAATCCACTTGTGGTGTCCGGAAAGATTCAGATGGTAGGCACTGTCAGTTGCGCTCTCCGATCCCCTCTCGGCGTTTCCGAAGGCATATTCAACGTCGAGGTCAATGTCTTCTGTTGGCTTGAGGAGCCCTCGCAGGCTCAGAATATCGCCCTCAGCAAGACTTCTCGGCGAGATAAACTCCCCGTCGCGTTTTTTTTTAGGTAGTTCAGACCGACTTGATACTTTTCTGATATGCGGTAGCCTGCGTGCGCTGCGGTCTGTTCTTCCTGTGGAATGAGCCAGCGGCTCTCCTGATGGTACGCCCCGAGGTCGAAGTTGCCCACGTTAAGCCACCCCTCCGCTCCCCGACCGTACTGGAATAATTCTGTCAACGGCGAAAGGGAGTAACCGCGATCGCCAAGGTGGAAACCGTAGCTCTCGCTGTCGTAGCTGACGCGGTATTCGTCACGCTCGCCGAGGATTGAAACATCTTCCGTATCCGGGCCGCGAAAGAGGAAGTCAAGGTTCCTCTTGCCTTGCTCATCGAGCGTCCCCGAGCCTGAGACCTCCCCCTGGATGCCCATTTCTGTTTCAAGATAACGTTCCATCACCCCGCGAAGTCTCATTCTGACCGGCAGCCTGTGGAATGGGTCTTCGATCCCCGCTATCAGCGGAATGACATCTACGAAAGTTCTTGCCGACGCCGAAATCTCGCGGCCATCGGGTCCCCGTGTGGTTGCGGTGAGTTTCAGCCGATGGGTCATTTCCCGGCGCAGGGTGGGGTCGGTCTTCACCGTCACTGCGACCTTTTTCGACTCCCCCGGCGCTAATCCAACTGTTTCGGCATCGGCCTGTGCCGGAAAGCCGTCGCTGCTTTCGATTTTCACAGCAGCGGTACACGGGCAATTACCCGGATTGACAATCCAGAAATGCGCCCGGTAATCTTCGCCGCCGACCACGTACTGTGGAACTGCCACCACGGTCGCTTCGACCTTTGCGACCGGCAGGACAGCAACATTGATACTGCTGCTGTCGCTGATGGACGGATTCGCTGTATCCGCGGCCAGGTAGCTGACCTCGTATCTCCCGGCGAGAGCCGTGCGAGGCGCAAGGAAACTTATCAGCCTCACATCGCTTTGCCCGGCCTCGAGTTGGAAGGGAGGGTCCTCAGTAACGAGCTGCCAACCAGCGGGGAGGGAAACCCGTCCCATAATCTCCCGCTTTTCCTTGCTGACATTGCTGACTCGAAATGCGGCAGTGACCACCTCTCGGGGTTTAGCTTCGACGCTTCTCGGCCCGGCTGCTTCCACCTTCAGGCCGTTTCCCTCACCGCGAGAAGAATCCCCCGCGACAATGAAGACAACAGTAAACAAAATGACGGCATTTCTCCGCACTATTCTATTCTCTACTCTTGCTTCTGAATCTTCAGCGTATGCCTGGCGCCAAAAACCCGCTCTCCGCCCGCGTCTCCGACCACTAAAGCTTTGTAGGTCCCCTCGGGAACGTCGCTCAGGTCAATCCGGTAGCGGACAGAAGTCCCCGGATAGACTCGCATCGTTCCCCCTTCGAACTTGCCGACCGACCGCCCCGCTTCGTCGAAAAGCTCCACCCATACCAGAGGTCTCATCCAGAGGTCTCCATCATTTACCAGGTCAACCAAGAGCTCTCGGCCGCCCCCTTCCTTCGCCTCGAGCTTTGTCTCCACGAAGCGGGGCTTCGGGTTGCCGGTGTCGCCGATGTTCGTGACCATCTGAATGCCGTATCTGACGACCTGCCGGACACCCAGTTGCGATTTGTTCTCCGCCGGCTGAAGAACCGATTCCGGCGATTCCTTTCCCACCAACTCCACCATCAGCATGCTCCAGTACGTCCCTCTCAAAGACTCGTCTTTCGGAACTTCCACCGCGTAGTTCACTATCGAGGTTCCCTTCGCGGGAATCGTCAGCCAGCTCGGACCGAACGACACCCAATCGGCGTTTGAGCGTTTGAGTTTCCCCGGTTCGCCGTACTGAGTCGTCCCGTCGCAGAAGAAAAGATAATCGCTCTGATAAACCTTTAGTTCCTGGGGCTCTTCTGCGCTGTTCTTGAGCACGATTGTCCCCTGGTATTTCTCCCCGGGCTGCGCTGCGTTCTCTCTCGTCAGTCCTCCCACTACCATCCCTCGCCCGCCGCCAGCCGGGCCAGAAATCGCCAGCCCCGCCCCTAAACAAACCGCCATCAATCCGTGCTTCTCAATGAAACTACTCATGTCTTCTCCCTGACTCACTCCTCGGTTACCGTGTAAATAACTGTCGTGCTATAAGTGTCCGGCGGCACAGCCACCGATACGCCCTCCAAGACAATCTCGAGGTCGAAATTTCCGTCCCTTTCCCCACTGAAAAACTCCCTGTCCGTGTCTTCCACTGTTATCACCGGCTTGCTCTGTCCGGAGATTTTCCTCATTTTCAAAACGAAATTACTGTGCCAGTTGGTGTCTCTCTTGCGGACATACACTTTCCATCTCCCCTTGGAGCCTGTGATTCTCAGCCTGATCTGGTCAGAGGCGCTCTTGAAGTTGCTTTTCCCGGCGACCATTTCGCTTTGGCCGATGTTCAAGTGCCATTCTCCGGCGACGGCGATTGACACTGCCTCCGCGCTTCGCCAGGCTTCGGCCTCCGAGACCATCCATGCGACAGAAACCGCGAGGATAAATGCCGTTTTCATCTTCAATCCCTGCTTGACATTGTGCTAACTTCTCGCACGTGCTAACAAACCGGGGTAGGCTCCCCCCGGAACCTACCCCGATTCCTTCCCCCCCGGCCGACTCAGCCCCGTTGTACGTCTTCTTATTCGTCAACAAGGGTGTAAGTAACCGTTTTCGTCTCGCTCGTCGGTGGAACCGTGACCGCTGCCGACGCTTCGTATGTGAGGGTGTTGTTCGAAGTCGCCTCGCCGTAAACCCCCGTAACAAGCGTTACACCGCTCGCCGTAAGCGTCTGCTGCCCCTGGCTCGTGCCGTTGCCACCGCTGACTGTCACGCGTACCTTGAGCGCGATCCCGGCAGAGAAATCCGAATCCAGGCTTGCCGTTACCTTCTTTTTCGCGCTCGACGGCGCGTTTGTCGTCCAGTTCAGCTTTGTGGCGCTGTCCTCCACCGAAGCTGGAGGTTGCCCGGCTTCTGCCGTGTCAATCGTCAGCGTGACGTTTCCACCAGCGACGACTATATGGTTTATCGCCTGAACCGTCACCGTCACGTTGTGGTCGTTCGGCCCAGCCGCCGCAATCCCGGCGATCCCCAACATGAACGCCGTGGCAGCCAGACCCGTCATTACCCGTCTCATCTCTTTTTTTCCTCCTTTACTTCTCCGTTACGCCTCTTTGTTTTCGGCCTGGGAAACCATCCCCGACCGCTTGCCTTCCCCGAACCCGGTCCCTTTCACCCCTGCCCATGCGTCCTGCTGCCGCTCGATAGCCCCCCTTCCTTCAAGCGTCCCAACCGCTCTTTCTGGACTCGCCGGGCAGCCTTTTCCCCCTTTCACCCCCTTTCTTCCATTCGCTGCCTCCACCCGGTCGGCCCCTTACTGCGGTTCACCTTTTCTTCCGTTTCGCGTGCGTTCTTACTCGTTTTTCGAGGTCTGTCTCCGAGATTCGGAGCGGTTTCTCCACGTACCGGAGAAAACAGCGTGCCAATTCGCGCAGTGAGAAACACGCCTGCCACCTTTCTCGTCGAGAAACGCAACCGAATTGGCTGTTTGCTGCGCGATTCTCCGCGCCCAGTCTCTCTGTGGATTATTGCGCAAATCCGGCTGGCCACAGGCCTGGCATCAAGCCAGCCTGTAGGCTCTCCCTTACGCAGCAGGAAAGCGCAGGACAATCTGGCAGCTTGTGGCGAAAAATCGAGGAGATTTGGCTTTTTTTCGTGGGGTTTCCCAAGAAATGGCGAGAAATGGGCGAGATTCCTCAAAGCGGAGTGCCCGCATGCACGGAGCGCTTGCGTTCCTCATTGCTGCAGTGGAAGATACAGTCGCCTCCCCGCGACCCCGAGAATGCCGGTACAGCCCTCATTCAATGCCGCATCCACAGACCAATCCATCCCGGCTCTCCTTGCTCTATTGCCTCCGAAGGTGAGGTGCTGTTAATAGGGGGAAGGCAGCTCCCTGACCCATTCCAGCCAATTTTCCTGAATCTTCTCCAGGCTTTTCCCGAGTAGTTCCTCTATGGTCTTCGCGCCGGTTGGGTCTTTCTTATAATTGTCTCTGAACCTCCTGTAGAACTTCTCAAGGAGTCCGACCTCCTGCAAGTACATGCAGAAGTATCTCGCCTCGGCGTAGTGTGTTCCGCGTTCATCGCGGTAAAACTCAGCACGGGTCGTGGAGATTAGCTTTCGCAATCCCGTCACTCTGTTTTCCTTGATTGCTCTCCGGAGAATCGGCAACCGCCAGTTGACCATCCCCTTCAGTCCTTCCGGTGTTACCATGCACCGCTCGAAGAGCGACCCCAGCCCCTCATTCAACCACGCCGGCGCTCGGGGGAAATCGCTCTCCATGAGCGCGTGAGTCATCTCGTGGACAAGCGTCCCCGTGCCAGTGCCGATGTTCATTATCAGGCTACTATCCTCGCTTTTGTAATACCCGAACGGGGTGTCCGGCTCATCGCCGTAAAGCCTTTTTGCGTATTCCCTGTATGTCTCATCATCTTTGAAAAGGAACACCTTGATTATTCTGCTTGGCTTGACCGTGAAGAACTGACTGTAGAAGGCCCGATATGAATTGAGGACTGTGCCGTTCTTGATCCTGTTGAACTCGGATCGGGAGATATCCCCGGCTATCACGAACGGCCTTTCCACCTCCACGATGAAATCCTCTCCGAGCGCCTTGCGCATCTTCGCGGCCTCCAGGGCAAAATGGCGGTTTGTCAGCGCCTCTCGCCGCCCGGGTGCCCGCTCGCCATACGAGCAACCAGCAGCAAGCGTCAGACACAGTAGCGCCGCCGGCGCCGCCCTACGGGCGAAAATTGGGCTAAGATGGAACTGGCTCATCGTGTGTTAGATAGTAGAGGGTGAACCCGCCGGTTCTCTTAGACGGGCGAGCCAGCCACCTTGTTCTTTGAGAACGGCGAATCGTGGAGACGGAGACGATCGGGAAATGAACGCCAGCCGTTGTTCCCAAGAGTGGGGTTTCGCCGACCCCAAGATGCGGACAAGATTCCCTTTGACAACGCGGCCATCCTGTTCTACTTTGGGCAGGAGCGACGGGGTCAACGAACTCGAGGCATTCAATATGAAGGCGAGTTCTGGTCACAAATGGCCCCGAAGCGCGGTTCCGGGAGTTCCGCGGCACTGGCTAACTGCCACAAACGGCGGGATGTGGTGCCGCAAAGCTCATACGCTGCGTGATGGCCGTTCCGACAGTTACCCCGGAGAGTCAGGGCGTTCATGCTCGCGGTGATGCTCAGGATAGACGGCATGCTTTTGAGCCCAGACGGGAAGTTCGTCGGCACGGTTGTCAACCAGGGCTTTCGGCCGGGGGAAAAGTTATGTAAAGGCTCACTTGCCGGCGGCAACCCTGTTCATCGCCACCGGGGTCGTGCACAAACGAGCGGCAGAGAGACCCGACCTCTGGGTGTCGAGACCAACTGTTCGCTGCCATTCCAGGCGAAGGACGGCGTTTGTTAACCACGCGGACTGCCCCGGTGCACGCTATACAGAAAGTGAGGGCCATAAAACAATGAGATTTGCGGTTTGCAATGAGATGTTCGGGAGAAGGGAAATTGAATGGGTCTTCAGGTTTGCGGCGGAGGCCGGATTCAGCGGAGTGGAAATCGCCCCTTTCACTCTTGCTGAATCGGTAACCGACGTACCACGTGAGCGAAGGAAGGAGATTCGCGCCGCCGCTGAGAAGGCCGGAGTTGAGATTGTCGGTCTGCACTGGCTTCTCGTGAGTCCCAAAGGGCTATCTCTCAACTCCCCCGACGACGCGGTCAGGAAAAGGACTTTTGATTACTTCTGTCATCTTATCGAGTTCTGCAGCGACATCGGCGGCTCGGTGATGGTTGTCGGCTCGCCCAAGCAGAGAAACGTCCCCAACGGCGTGCCGAGAGAGCGAATCTGGAAAATCACCAGAGAATTCTTCATTGACTGCACGCCCATGGCGAAGAAGAAGGCAGTGACGATTTGTATAGAGCCTCTTGCACGCGAGGAGACCAATTTCATCAACACCGCCGCTGAAGGGATAAAGCTGGTTGATGAGGTCGCCTCTCCTTATTTCAAGCTTCATCTCGACGTGAAAGCCATGCACGACGAGGCTCGCCCCCTCGAAGCGATTATCGAATCCTCCCGGGGATACCTCGCGCATTTTCATGCCAACGACGCCAATAGGAAAGGACCGGGCTTCGGGCCAACCGATTTCGTGCCAATTTTCCGCGCTCTTAAGCAGACCGGCTATAAGGGGTACATCTCAATAGAGGCGTTCGAGTACGACCCCGACCCACTGGCCATGGCGAAAGAAGGTCTCGCCTACCTGAAGAAATGCCACTCCGCCGCCACGATTTGATGCCGCGGTGCGCCGGCCAGCCTTGGGCCCCGTTTGTGGCGGCCAGCACTTTTCCGCTCTCCTCGGATGCGTGGATTCCGGGCCTGGGGGCCGTACCCCTGAGCCGATAGAAGCTCCACGCCGCGTCGGAGGTAGTCTCCGGCGCGGAGCTCGCGACCCGCTACCGACGTCCTTGGGCCGGCCGGCGCGCGTACGCCATAGGACGCATCCGAAGTCACCAGGGTCACGGGTGGCGCCGGGCTTCGGGATCTCGGGAGATGCCCAGCAGAGGACCTGCCTCAGCGAGCATCGCTGTGCGTCAGCGCTGCGGAACAGGCACCTGCTCCTGGCTGGGTCTTTTAACGATGGCGGACGTGTCGGGGGACACAGCGCAGAGGGCCCTCGGATACAAGGGCTGCGAAAAACCCCAGGGGCGGAGTTCAAGGCTATCAGCTCGGATGGGTGTCAAGGCTGTCGCGGCCGGGGGCGGGGTCTGACGTCGACAACCGTCCGCCCTTTACCGCGGTTCTGCGTGAGTCTCTGGCACGGGCGGTTGACGCACTCGCAAGGGATGTTGTGGCCTTCCGTGGGCCGCGGTTCGGCCCGGAGAAGTTCGGCACAAAGGCGGTCGTAACACGCCACAAGTACGTGCTGCCTCAGGAAATCCCGACCGAGGATCACCTCCTTGCCCCTGTGGCCTATGACGGCCACAAATGTTACGACTCCGCGGAACTTGATCCCAGCGTAGAACACGTCTCGCTTCTTTCGCCACGGCCACAAGCGTCGCCCAAGCTGCACCGGGGCTGGCTCCACACGGCCGGCCCAGCGGAGCCGGTTGTCTCGGATGAAGCGCTGCGGAAGGGCTGTGAAGGACGAGCCAGTATCCAGTTGCGCGGCGACCCGTTTCCCGGCGCTGCCGGCCTCATCCTGAAGGATGACGTCCGCCCGTAGTACCCCGTTGGGGTCCGTCAGCCAGTCTATAGACACCTCGCTCATTTTCTCCGCAGCTCCCACCCTCGAGGGCCGCCCACAAAGGCTGGCCTGTCGCGGAGCCGCCCAATCACGAACGGCTTTTCCGAGAAGTTTTTCAGGACGCGCTCCAGAAGCTCACTAATGTCGTTCCCAGAATCGACAACCTCGCCATCGAGAAACGCTACGTATTCGTCTTCATGCTCGCCGGACAGCGCCTCTCTGGCTGCCTGAAAGCGCCTCCATTGTCTCCTGGCCTTGCGGTTGAGCCGCTTCAGCTTCAGCCGCCTTGCCTTGCGAGCGCGATTTTCCTCTTGGACCTTCGTCACCTGTTCGTCAATCCATTTCTCGGGACCCGCTTCATCGACCTTCGACCTCAGAAAAGACCGTTCCGAATTTCGCGCGATAGTCGTCCTTGGTCAGCGCTTCGTACTCGTTTTGGCCGTGTATCTCCCTAAGATCGCGCGCCACGCAGGTGCGCGCCCAGGCCGCGAAGGCCTCTGCGACATCGGTGTCTCTGATGACCTTGAAACGTCGAGGGGCCTCTTCCCATTCGCAGTGGAACTCCTCCACCACTGCAAAACGCTCATCCGCCAGCATGTAGTGGATCACAGGCGGCCTTCGCACCCGAACAAACAAGCAAACCCTTCCCCTGAGCTCCGGGTCAGCTTGGATCTCCTTCAGGAACCCAAGGAAAGGCAACTCGCCGGGACTTCTCCTGGACACGATCGCCGCGGGGCCCCCGATGAAGAGGCACGAGACCCCTCTCTCAGCCTTCTCGCGCACGAGGGACACGAATTCCTCGCTCTCGAAAATGGACGGCTCTGGTGTCCCACAGACCCAGCGGAACTCGCGCCTGGTCCTGCGCAGCGTCTCAAGCGTGAGACGGAGGATGCCCGCACGGTCCAGCGGCGGGAGGAGCCCCCTCCCGCGCAATAACGATGAAGAGCCTGCCATCTGTCGCCCCCCCTGCCCTTACAGCCTCAAACCAGCGTGTTTCCACAAAGTAAACATGGGCCGGGACTTCCCTGTCAAGAGAAAGTTTCGATGAAATTCGCAGGCCCATCACGTCCTCCCCGCTCCGGGGGCGATCCCATGGGGGGAAGTTACGACCCTCCGGGAGGCCTCCTCGCATCCTAAATCGAAGACAAACGAAGCAATCGCCGTGCCAGGCACCCCGCGCGCTCTTTACCGGCGATTTCCAAGCGAGTTGCAGGCGCAGCGCAGCACGCCTGCGCGTCTCGAATCCGGGACTTTGTTGCGAAGCGTCAACACGCGGCCTGCGGGATCCTCCGCAAACCGCCGGGGCCCCTACCTTCGTTAGCACGGTGGGCCAGCCATCCCGAGAATGCCCCGACCCACTGGCCATGGCGAAAGAAGGTCTCGCCTACCTGAAGAAATGCCACTCCGCCGCCACGATTTGATTGCCTGATTCTTCGAGCGGAATATCGCCGAGCGTTGACAGTGAACCAGGATGACCATTACGCGGCTTTCCGGCAAGAGAAAACGACATTGACTTGCCGTCCCTTCGGAAGAGGAGGGTTCTCCTCCGTCCATATTTGCGCCAGGATCAGGTCGTCCGTTATTTCCAGGGCTGAGCTTTCGTCCACCTCGATCACCGTCTCCGCCGGCTCTATCCGAAACGGAAGGAAGGCGATTACCGGGCGGGGGACTTCCGCTTCTTCTCCCATAGTAATCGTCAAGGAAATTCGATACCGGCCATCGCCCGGAATCTCCATAAAGCTGAGAGTCTGGTCGTATAAGGGGGCGCGGCAAGGCGACACGACCGCCCTGACAGCAGGGTTGCCATAGAAAACCACCGTGTTCTTATCGTATTCGAGGCCATAGGGATTGGTCCCCGGGGTGCTTTTGATCTGGTCGAAGATAAGTGCCTGATTTGTCAGAAAGAAGGCTTCGGCGAAAGAAAAACGGTCTTGAAGCTTCAAAAAATAGTCGTTGAGTCCCCACCCCATGTACCCATACCACGTCGGAATGACATACCCGCAGAACTGAATGGCGCCCCCGGAGCCCAGCCAGCCGAGCGCGATGCTGTCAGGGCCAGCGAGACGCCCTATGAGGCAATTGCCCGGCCCCCAATAGACAATCGGCTGGGGATTGTTGATGTCGAACCGTGTGCCGTTGTGGTCAATCGCGTATAGTTGTCCGTCATCCGAGTAAAAGAAGCCTTCACCATCCGGGTCGGGCCAGTGAAGCTGCCAGGTGTATTGGCTGGCATGCCCGGAGGTGAGAAATAGCTGGTATTGCCCGCTGTTCAATCCAACAACGAGAGTCTCAGTATCGTCGTAGGGGCCGTCGGTCCTTTTGTCAATCTCTCCTCCCTCTTCCTTCACCCACATCGTTTGATTGTTACCCTCGCTGTGATATTCCCCAGCGGGCAGCCACTCCAGAAAATCGCCCGCAGACTTCAGAAGAGCTTTCTCTATTTGAAACGGCGATTGAGCGGTCACAAGGCCAAGAGCGTCATCTGCTCGCTGGCCTGTTACTATCCCCCAGAGGCAATCCCCGAAAGGGTCCTCGTCCAGCTCCCTGGTCAGCTGGTGCGCGTTCCTCACGAAATCCTCCGTGACCTCGGCCGCTTGGGCGACAAAGCAGACGTACCTCGGCCGACAGGCTGCCAGCTCCTCCTTCACGGATGCGGGGAACGGTGTCCCGGAATAGGCTATTACCTGCGCGCTGTGCCGAGAAACCGCGGCATTGATAACATCTTTCCATCCATCCGCGGATGCTGTTGATTCCGAGGCGACAACCGCGTAATCTGGGCTCTTCGCAACAGGCGATATGATTTCGATACGGTAGAAGCGGCATCCTGCCCCCTCGACGTAATCATCAACGTACAGCTTCGCGCCAGTTCCACCCATCCTCGGCCCGACGGGAATCCATTCGCCGGAAGTCAGGTCAGACGTCGCCCAGAGCTGATACTCCGCGCCCGGTTCCGAATCCCAGCTAATTCTCAAAAGAGGTCCCGGCAGACGAAGAATCTCCACGGGATGCTTCGGCGGCTGGCGAAGCTGCTTGAGGGTTATGTTGTCGAGGCTGAAATCCACGGCGCTGTCGTTGTAGCCCTCCATGTGAAGGCGGCTGACGCCGAGAAGAGACATTCCGGGTGGGAGAGAGCGAATGTTCCCTAAGCTAAGCTCGCATAGAAGGGTGCCGTCATCTTTTCGCCGGACCTCAAGGCGGATGGTCTGAGTAGCCGGGTCGTATTCGAGGACGTTGTGATACCATATCCCCGGCTGCCAGTTTGTGACTTCCCAGTCGGGCGGGCCCGATGGGTTGCCGGCGTAAAGCGCGGTGACAAAACCGGCGTCCCAGAGGCTGTAATCCACAACTATCCCCGCGTTATACATCAATCGCTGGTCGAATAGCCCGAACGTCACTCCAGCCGACCATTCCACAATGTCAATTTTCACGTCGAATTCCAGCCGGAACAAAACGTCCGTGCTGACTGAGACCGGGACATAGGCATAGGACGCGGGCGTATTGGACTGCCACCCATCGAAGACCTGCGCCTGGGCATTCCAGAAAAGGTTCGCCGGGTCGTCCGTAATCCAGTGAGGATCGGAAGAAAAATCGGCCTCGTAACCTATTCGCCACGTTCCCCGCGGGAGAACGGTAATGGAGAGCTCCTGTTCGTCCGTCCGCCCCTCCCCCCTCAGAATGGCGATTCCGTGGCAGGCTCGCCCTGTGTTGAGACGGCTCGTCATCGTCGTCCAGGAACCTGTACCAGGATCATAGCACACCGCGGAATCAAAGAAAGTGGGCGAGGTCCAATCTGTTCCGCCAACAACCCAGATTCGCCCCGAGGAGCCCGTCACGGCTCCCGCGAACGCGCGTTTTGTGGGCATCGGTTCTACGTATTCCCAGACCTTGGTAGCTTCGCTAAACCTCTCCACTGTCTCCGTGGTAAGGTGTCCAGAGGACCCGGGCTCCTGGTCTCCGCCAATGGCGTAGATAAGCCCGTCGAGGCCCAGTGTGACCCCCGCTCCCGTTCTGCGGCGCTGCAACGGTGTGCTGGGTTTCCACACAAGCTCGGCGTCTTCCCGGACAAGCACCGAAACAGCGCTTCGGATGGACCAACTTGGCTGATCCAGGTGACCACCTATGAGGTACGGCAGACCCGACAGGCTGACGACCGGCGCCCCGTGGCCGAGGCTCTCGTACATTGGGGGACCTTCCCTCCACGTATCCGTTTCCGGCGAGTATATGAAGCAGCGGTTTGTGTAGCCGGGCATCCAGCCTCCCACCGCATATATTTCGCCATCGAACGCGAACGCCGCCGGAGCACCGACCGCGATGGGCAAGGGTGCCAGGTACTCCCACTTGTCTCTGGCTGGATCATACCTTTCAACGCTCCGTAGCACGTTCTCGCTTTGTCCAGCGATGGCGTAGAACCGCCCCTCATCATCGGTGCAGAACCCTGGGAGATACCTCGCCTCGTTCATGGGTGACACGAACGTCCATGCATCAGCCACCGGGTCATGTTTCTCCATGCTGGAGAGGGGGCTGTAAGCGTCATGGATACCCCCGAACACGTAAATTGTGTCCCCCTTTGATTGACTATCGGCCACCCGAACTGTGAAGGTTGAGGTGCCCACCGCGGCATTCGTAGGCGTGCCGCTGATGACTCCGGTATTCGGATTGAGGGTCAGGCCGTCCGGCAACTTCCCTGTTGCTATGCTCCACGTATAAGGCGCAACTCCCCCTGAGACCTGAAGCGCCTGACTGTATGGGTGCCCCTCAACTCCGCCCGGCAGCGAGGTTGTTGTGATCTCTGGGCCTGGGAGGATGGCAATTAGGTCGATAGTATCCGAGACGACGTTTGACTCGCCCGTGGCGTTCTTTGCCTTGAAATACACCGTCTTTTGACCATCGCCTTCACTGAGGGTGAACTGCGGGGCGGTCGAGTAAACTTCCCACGTCGCTGCGGCGAACCCGGAGTCTTCGCTCGCCATGCAATGGGTCGGGTTGTTCGTGGCAGTGTTGTTCAGACTGACGGTGCGGCTTTCGGTGGTTTCCGCCCCGTTGTTAATTGCGAATTGGGTCACCGCCGGCGGCTGAGGGCCAATCCCGGCGCGCCGGAGCACAACATTGTCAATCTCCGCCTCCGCTACCCCCCACCTGTCCACTCCGCTGTAGCCGCCTACCTCCCCGAAGCCGCAACGCGAGCCGCCAAGCTTTGTGAGAGGCTGCGTGAAGCCGCCGGGGACAGAGAGGGTTTTGGACCAGACGGAGGCCCCTGTGCCATGGACCAGAAGCTCCGCCTTAATCTGGCGGGCCCCCGCGTCGTACGAGATTTTGCACGTGTATAGTGTGTTGACGGCGTAGGTCCCTCCCGGGCTGCTGGCGCTTGCGAGGCCGCCTCCTCCGCAGATGTATAGCCAGAGGAGCCGCCCCGCGTCGGGATTTGCGAATTCCAGGCAGACGCCCTGTCCGCCGTTAAAGCCTGCGAACGCGATGTTCTCGTCGAAGAGGCCGAAAGAGACGCCAGCAGACCAGTCCACTCGCGTCATCTTGATGTCCCATTGAATCTCGAAAGAGTCGCCCGTCCACGTAACCGGCGTGTAGAAGTAGCGATTCGGCCGGTAAGCCGGAGCATTGTTCTCGACTCTGGCATGATATGTCCACGCGGTCTGATTCCAGTAATAGTTGGTCGGCTGATCGGTCACCCACCCGGGATCGGTGGAGAAATCGGTCTGATAGACGACCTGCCAGGCTTCTCCCACCGGCGACAGGACGATGACGCCTCCCTCCCAGGCCTCCATCACGATATACGCCCTGCCAGTTTCCTCGTCCCAAATGATGGGACAGACGCCCGCGTAGGCGTTCTCCGTACTTCCCGTCAGGGTTCGCTGTAAGGTCTGCACCACGGTTGCAGTCGGCATGTCGAATACATGAATGAAAACCTCGGAGCTGCCCGGCGTGTAGCTGACCGCCAGGCCATGGTCGCCCGAAGGCGCCACGGAGAAGTTCTGGACGTGGGGAATGCTGTAAGTACCGGTTTGAGTGAGAGAGCCCGTCTCGATGATGCGCACTACTCCTCCCGCAACGTCTGCTAAGTAAAGGAAGTTACCGTCCGGGCTTCCCGACATGGCGGGATTGTGCAGGCCGGGCATATCGAGCGTCTTAACGACGGAACGATCCGACACTCTGATTTTGAAAAGCCTTTCGGGCGAGCGTTGATGCGTCCCAACGTAGAGAAATTGGTCGTCGGGACTGAGCACCAGGCAATGATTAGGCTCGCCATTGAGAGACACACCGCCCACGACCGTATCGCTCGATGTGTCAATTACAGAAATCGAGCCGACGGCTCCTGTTCCCGGGCAGTTCACGCCGACATAAAGGTACCTGCGTCCGGAGTCGAATATCATCCAGGCTGGCCACGGACCGACAGATATGCTTTTGGCGACCTCGCCGGTGGAGGCATCGAGCTTGACGACAGACCCGCCATAATAGTAACTGGCGTAGAGGTAGTTGCCGTCGGCGCTGGCGAGAATCGTCCACGGGACGCTGGGGAGGTCTTCGATGTCCTTGATGTGCTGGTAAGTCGCTCCGTTGTACAATCTGACCCCTTCGTCCCATTCCGCGAAAAGCGCCCGGGCATAAATGGTGCTCCTGTCCGGGGAAATATCCACGCTCGTGCACCAGCATGCCGGAAGAAAAGCCTTCTGATGGTAGGCCGTGGCACCCCTCGCTTCCGGTGCTAAGACGGCGCAAGAGAAAAGCAAAAGGACGGACAGGAGAGGAAGAATGTGTCTGGGCTTCATTATGTGGTTCATGTTACCCCCTTTCTCCAAGACGGGGGCCGATGAGAAGGAATGGGGGAAAGGGCAGGGATGATTGCAGAATGCCAAGCGTATTGGGCTGCCGCCCGGTCAAGCCCCGGGTCCTTCGGGTGCCGGCCGAGAACTGATAGCTCACTCCATCTTCCCGCATGGCCCCGTCTCCGTTTGTTCAGCGCCCCTGGGGCGTCTGAGAGTAGCCGTCAGCACAGGGACAACCCGCACCCTTGATTTTTTTATGTTACCAACCGCCGTCCACAATGTCAAACGCTTTCTCGCCAAAAAGCCTCTCTCTCCTTCCTTCTGGCGGGCTGGCCCTTTCCCCGGTGAGCCTCCGGCCGAAATCTCCTTCAACGGAAGGTGGTTTGTGGAACTCACTTGCGCCCCAACGCGTTTGTGAAAATGCGTCCCTCGCCACCCCGTTACCGGCAGGACGCCCCGACAAACAGTCAATCGCTGTTGACAGGCACGGTCGTTGCTGGCATATTGGGTTCGTTTCTGGCCTGATAGCCACTGTGTGGAAGGGAAAATGGTTACGGAGAAGGTCGAGGTCCAGGTCCAAGGGATGCACTGCGCCGCTTGCGCCAGAACGATAGAGAAGATTCTCGGCAAGACCCCCGGCGTCCGCAGCGCCGCGGTCAATTTCGCCGCCGAGACATGCGCGGTGGAGTTTGACCCGGCGCTTGTCGGCAGAGAAGAGATTTTCCGGGCCATCCGGGACATTGGCTACACCCCGCTGGAGGGGGACGCCGTAAAAAAAAAGAGCTGATCGCCCGAAGAGAGCTTTCCTGGCTCATCTATAGCATCATCCTCGCCATCCCCATTCTCGTCATAACCTACGCACCGCTCACCGACGCCATCAGCAAGTACACCCGCATTTTTCTTGCGACTGTCCTCCAATTCACCGCCGGGGCGACCTTCTATTCCGGTGCCTATCGCTCCCTCAAGAACCGCTCGACGAACATGGACGTTCTTGTCTCCATCGGCATTTCCGCCGCGTATTCTTATAGTATCGCTGCGACTTTTCTCCCCTCCGTCTTCACGGCCTCCGAGCATTTCTTTGAAACGCCCGCTCTTCTGATAAGCTTCATTCGATGCGGCAAGTGGCTTGAGGCCCGCGCAAGGCATTCCGCAAACAAGGCTCTCGAAAAACTCCTCAGCCTGGAAGCTCCCTCCGCAACGGTCGTCAGCGATGGCCAGGAAAAAACCGTTCCGGTTTCGGAGGTGCAAGTCGGCGACATTGTCCTGGTGCGCCCGGGTGATAAGATGCCGGTTGATGGCGTCATCGTCGAAGGAACTTCGCAGCTCGACGAATCGCTGGTCACCGGCGAATCCGTTCCGGTGGAGAAGGGAGTCGGAGACGAGGTTGTCGGAGCGACCATCAACGCCTCCGGAACCCTACATGTGAGGGCAACCCGCGTCGGAAAAGACACATTCCTGGCCCAGATGGTCAGAATGGTCAAAGATGCCCAGGCGGACAAGCCCCCAATTCAGAGGTTCGCAGACCGCGTCTCCAACTACTTCGTGCCGGTGGTTGTCTTCATAGCTGCGGCGAGCTTCATAGCGTGGCTTCTGACAGCTTCTTCAGCCCCGTTGGTGAAAGCGCTTTCGGCCGCCATAGCCGTCGCCGTCATCGCATGCCCCTGTGCTCTCGGCCTGGCAACCCCAACAGCCATTGCCGTCGGCTCCGCAATCGGCCTCAACAGGGGCATCCTCTTTAAGAAAGCCACAGCCCTGGAAGTCATTTCTCTCGTTGACACAGTCCTCATGGACAAGACCGGCACAATCACCGCCGGCAAGCTCTCGGTCTCAGAGGTCTTCGCTGAACCGGCATACTCGGTGGAGGAATTGCTCGCTCTTGCGGCTTCGGCAGAACGTTATTCGCGCCATCCCTTCGCAGCCGGAATCGTCTCCTTCGCCGAAAGCGAAGGAATCACGCCGCAACCGCTCGACGACGTCCAGGAGTTGAAAGGACTCGGCCTCAAATGCCGGTACGAAAAGAGCGAACTCCTCGTCGGCAGCAAGAAGTTTCTCGAGTCGCACAACGTCAGAATAAATGAGCCGCATTACGACCATCTCGCCTCGGCCGGAAACTCCCTTGTCTTCGTTGCCTTGGACTCCAAGCTGGTCGGGGTCGTCGCTCTCGCCGATGAGATAAAGGATTCTTCCGTCGAGGCGATAGCGCGGCTCAAGAGCCTCGGCTTGCGCGTGCTCATGCTCACCGGGGACAACCGCGCCGTCGCCGAACAGGTCGCCCGTAAGGCAGGTATCTCAGAATTCACAGCAGAAGTTCTTCCTCAAGACAAAATTAACCTTGTCCGGGAAATCTCCCAATCCGGCCACAAGGTGGCTATGGTCGGAGACGGCATCAACGATGCCCCGGCTCTCGCGGCGGCAGACGTCGGCGTCGCCATCGGCTCCGGAACCGACGTCGCCAAGGAGACAGGCGATGTCGTCCTGGTCAGAAACGACCTGCGCGATGTCCCTCGCTCCATCCTCCTCGGCGGAAAAACCCTTCGCAAGGTCAAGCAGAACCTTTTTTGGGCACTCTTCTACAATTCTCTCGGCATTCCGCTCGCTGCCCTCGGCAAAATCCACCCGGAATGGGCCGGATTAGCCATGGCCCTTTCCTCCATTTCCGTCGTCACCAACTCCCTCCTCCTGAAAAGGTCCGCCAGAAACCTCGATTGACCGCCCTTTTCGTCCCGTTCTCTCCCGGTCGCCGAACAGCACCGGCAGGCAGCATATGTCTACCAGACCTGTCGAAGCCATTTCCGCGACCCGTGGCTTGGTCTTTCAGAAGCTTGCCCTCAATTCCGAGTAGGATCACCGCGCCTCAACAGCATGTATCAGGCTCAGTCTCAAACTGTGTCGCGCCTTTGGTGTTGACACATCGAAGCGCGCGCCGTAGATTTGACACGAGGTTTTTCCCTGTTGGCTATTCTGTTCGCATCAAACCTACACGCTCACGCAGCGTATAAGTTCTATGAGAGGAGTTGCTATGAACAGGGTCACCGGACTTTTGAGTCGTACACTTGGCATGGCCTCCATGCTGGTGCTGGCTACCTCGCTTTGCATGGAAGAAACGGTGCCTTCAGGCCGGTCGTCGCCGGAAGGGCTGCCCGAGAGGCCTTTCCGGCCCCCTTACGGGGGCCCGATCTTGCCGCCGCGTCGCATCGAGGGCGGGAGTTACTACTACGACCTGGCTGAGGTTCATAAAAGGTACGGCGTCTATGACAAAGCTGTTGAGATGCTTCAGACCGCTATCGAAAAGGAGACAGACGTTTCCAGAAAGGCGACATACTACGAGTCCCTGAGCGAAGTTTACCAGATGCAGGGCAAGCTGAAAGACGCCGCAGAACAAATCAACAAGGCTCTCGCGGGCGCCCAGACCCTCGACGAGAAATGTCGATACAATGCCGTCCTGGCACGAATTTGCGAGCAGGCCGGCGACCTCGATGGCGCAAAAAAAGCCTACCAGTTCGTCGTCGCCAACGCCTCCCGTGACGCGGAGAAGCGCAGCGCAGAACTGAGCCTCCTGCGCCTTTATCAGAGGTCCGGAGAGATTGAGAATGTCATCGCAGACCTCGAGAAAAAACTTGAAAAAAATCCGAACGACGAGGAGGCGCTGAAAACCCTCGCCCAGATTTTCAATTCGGTTCTGCGCCAGCCCTCCCGAGCACAGACGATTTACGAAAAGCTATCCAAGGTCAGACCGAACGACATCACCATTCTCAATCAACTCGTCTTCATCTATCAGACGAGCAAGGAGTACGAGAAAGCCGCCGAGGTTTACCAGAGAATTATCGAGGCGAGTCCTTCTCCTAACAAAAGCTATTACTACCAGCACGTCAGCCGCATGTATATGCTGGCCGGTAAGAAGGACGAGGCGGTCCGGTGGGCTGAAAAATCGCTCTCTGAAGGCAAAACCAGCCCTTACACGTATATCTCCGTGGCCCAGCTCTACGTCCAGAACGACCTTGTCGAGAAAGCTCTTCAGTTATACGAAAGGGCAGTTGCTGCCTCCCAGCGCCCCATTGAGAAACACCAGATCGCCCTGCGGTTCGCCGACATTTTCGCCCAGCATAAAAGGGAGGATAAGGCGGAAGAACTCTATAAGTTCGTCGTCAAGGAAGCCACGGTTCCTTCTCTCAAATCGCAGGCAAGGTCTAAGCTCATAGCCCTTTATCGCAAGCAGGGCAGGACCGCTGACGCCGAGGCCCTTGAGGCCGAGGAGCCAGCAAGACCTTCCGCAACCAGGTGAGCGAGATACCAAGCCCCTACGCCGCCTCAGTCAGCCCCGCACGCCGGCGCCTTTACCCCTCGCGAGAGCATTCAGATTTCCGCGAGCGCACATGAGGCGACGGAGAGAACGCCCTCAACTCTGTCCCCCTTCTTCGATTCTGATCATGACAGTCTTGTCTTTGACAACTTCCAGCGAGTCAATTTCCTTCAATGCCGCCTGAACGGATTCCTCTTTTGCCGAATGCGTCATCACAACCACCGGAACGGCGTTTTTCGGATGACGCTCCTTCTGCGAGAGAGCTGAGATGCTGATTTCGTTTTTGCCGAGGACAGTGGTTATCTGCGCGAGCACACCCGGCTTATCAATGACGGTAAAGCGGAGGTAATACCGCGCCTGGACTTCATTGATTGGAGTGAGGCGTTTCGGGCTGATTGTTTCCGGCAGCGACGAGATTCTCTTTTTTGCGGCGCTCTTTATATTGAGGCCTATCTCCACGATGTCGCTCACCACTGCCGAAGCCGTAGGTTTCTCCCCGGCGCCCGCGCCGTAGAACATCATCTCTCCGGCGTAATCTCCGACAAGATATACCGCGTTGTAAACGCCCCACACGTCCGCCAGTGGGTGCTCTCTCGGCACAAGTGCCGGATGAACCCTCGCCTGCACCCAATCCGGGCCGAGCTTCGCGATTGCCAGCAGCTTCGCCACATACCCCAGCTCCGAAGCGTACGCTATATCTTTCTGCGTGATGTGCGCTATCCCTTCCACGTAAATCCGGCCAACGTCAACCCAGCTATTCGATGCAAGCGACGCTAAGATAGAAAGCTTTTGAGCCGAATCCATGCCGTTGATGTCCAAGGAGGGATCGGCTTCGGCATATCCCTTCTTTCTTGCCTCGTCGAGCGCAGCCGAAAAACTCATCTGGTCTCGCTGCATCCTTGTGAGAATGTAGTTGCATGTCCCATTCACGATTCCGTCTATTGAAAGGACGTTGTTGGCCACGAGCGATTCCCTCAGAGATTTTATCACTGGCACGCATCCCGCCACGCTCGCCTCGTAAAGCACGTCCACGCCATTCTCGCGTGCCGTCTCGAATATCTCAACGCCGTGCTCCGAAAGAAGCGCCTTGTTCGCCGTCACCACGTGCTTGCGATTCCGAAGGGCTGTCAGGATATACTCCCTGGCCGGGTGAATCCCCCCGATAAGTTCCACTACGATGTCCAGCGAATCGTCCCTGAGTATCTCTTTTGCATCCGTAGTCAGAATCGCTTGCTCAACCCTGACGTCTCTCTGCCTTTTCAGGTCAATGTCGGCGATGCGCGCTATCTCCAGCTTTATGCCGGTTCGCCGCGCGATGAGTTCCCCATTTGCTACGATATTCCTCACGACGCCCTGTCCCACAGTCCCGAATCCAATCAAGCCGACCTTTATCTGTCTCATCGAACGCCTTTCCTTCCTAACAATCGTCCGGGAGCCATATCCTTAAGTCGTAGCCGCCTCCTTCATGATACCGCCAAATGCCCGGCATTTGTTTCCTCCTCTCCGCGTCCGGAAACCCTTCCATCGTTGGCAATCTTCCGCGGGATTTTCGACACTTCATCATCCGTTCCTGGCGCCTCTTCTGTCAACGCCTTTGTGATTGACACCCCCAAGACGCTGTGTTAGCTTTCCGCCGGATTCTTCCCGGCTTAAGCTCGTGCTCACCTGTTCCGCTTTTGTGAATTCTCATGCTTGGCCTGCTGAAGATTTTCGCCGCTTTCGCGGCAATTATTTTTATGGTCCGGAAGAAAGTTCTGCTCGGCACCGCAATGGTTCTGGGGGCTATTCTCCTCGCCCTCTTAGCCGCTGCGGGATGGTACTTCTTCGGGTCCGGAAATCTCATAACCCCCTTTGGCTTCCTCTCCATTGTCAGAAACGCGCTGTGGGACACCTCGTCTCAGGACCCCTCCTCCATACTCAAGCTCGTCGGTGTCATCGTCCTCGTCCTGATTCTCAGCCATTGCCTCCAGAAGACAGGGCAGATGAATCGAATCCTGCGCTCCTTTCAGAATCTGGTTGGCGATGCCAGAGTAGTGCTCAGCACCCTTCCCGCTCTCATAGGCCTTTTGCCCATGCCCGGCGGCGCGATTTTCTCTGCACCAATGGTCCAAGATGCACAGAAGGACATTGACCTTCCTCCCGCGAAGAAAACCTTGATAAATTACTGGTTCCGCCACGTGTGGGAATATTCCTGGCCACTCTATCCGGGGCTTCTTCTGGCGGCGCAATTGTCAGGAAAGTCTGTTTTCCGGCTGGCCGCGGTGCAGTTCCCAATGACTGCCGCCGCCATCCTGGGTGGAATAATCTTTGTCCTGCGAAAAGTGCCCGGCAAACCCGCTCAATCAACCCCAAAAGAACAAGAAGGGAGTCTCGCAGCATTGGCTGCCGACATATCCCCGATTCTGACCATCATCGGTACGATTGCTCTCTTGCACTTGGCCGCAAGAATGAAGCCTAACGACAGCCTTCTGCTGGCCCTTCTCGTGTCCATCGTCTTGACCCTCGCCGCGAGCTTCCTTAAAAACCGCGCCCTGGCGACTGCTGTGTTGAAAAGCCTCCCCGCCGCTGACATCCTCAAGCTGGCCTACGTAATAATCGGACTGATGATCTTCCGCGGCACAATCGAGAACAGCGGCGCCGTCGCCGAGATTTCGGACATGATGAAAACATATCACGTCCCGCTCTTCCCGTTCATAGTGCTGCTTTCCTTCATCTGCGGCCTGGTCACGGGTTTGACCATGGCCTACGTAGGCATCGTTTTCCCGGTCCTGACGCCGCTGATCCTTCAAGTCGCCCCTGACCCGTTACCATATCTGGTCCTCGCCTTCGGGTGCGGATTCATCGGCGTGCTGTTCTCGCCGGTCCACGTCTGCCTGATCCTGAGCCACCAGTACTTCAGGTCGGACCTGTCCACCGTCTACAGGGGCATGCTCCGCCCCGTTCTCGTCGTCTTGGCAACCCTCATCGGCCTGTTCCTGATTCTTCTTAGGCTACCCCTGCGGTCAGCCTGACAGAAGCACCCCGTCCACGTACATGTCCAGCCCGGAGAAATCCCTTGCGGCACGAAACCTCTTGATTTTCTTCCAGTCCAGCCTATCGGCAATCGCCGAAAGCCTCTTGAAATTCGCCATGGAGGCCCTGATTATGTTGTTCCTCTTCTCCTCGGGATCGGTCCGAAGCGGATTAAGGTCGAAAGAAATCCACCCGCGGTAGTCGTTGTTCTTCAGGCACGCGACAATTTCCAGTCCGCGCTTTGCGCTGACCGCCGCGAAGGGAAGGTCCTGGTCGTACTTCGGTCCCTCTTGATCGTTGAGATGAACGTGGAACAGCTTGTTGTGGAAAAGGGCTGTCTCGATGTCCTTGGTATAGTCAAGCCCAACCATAATCGAGTGAGCAACCTCCGGGTTGACTCCAACCCACGATTGGTATCGCGGGTCAAGGGAGTAGGCGAAGGCAATCGCATCGCCCACCGTCGGAAGAAGCATCTGGCATCGCGGCTCGTTCGGCTTCGGCTCGATTGCCACAGGGATGGCCCTCTCCCCGTAATTGGTCGCGTCGTACTCGAGGGCCTCGTTGAACGCATCCCGCAGGTGTCCAAGCGCCTCCACGCCATCTTTCCCGAAAGCGATGTCCTGCCCTTCCTGCCCGTTCCAGTAAACAAGCACGCTCGCCTCCAGCACGTGGGCGGTATCAATCGCCTTCTTCAACTGCTCAACGGCTGCCTTTCTTACTCTCGGGTCGTGAGATGCCAGGGCGCCGTTCGCGTACTTCTTCTCCCAGAAGAAGTTTGCCGTATAAAGGGCCACGTTCATGCGATTGTCGTCTAAGATTTTCTTTATCTGCGGCGCCATTTCCGCAGTAATTTCGTTGTCGTGTGCCTCTATCCCCAACAGCCCCAGCTTCTTGTAGGCCCTGATTTTCTCCTCGATTGTCCGGGCGCTCCGGGTCGCCTCGCCGAACCTACTCGCCCCCGGACTATCGCACCAGACTCCAGCCGCGAACTTGTAAGCCATTTTCGCTGCCCTCCATTCTCTTCGAGGTTACCGTTTCTGCGAATTACTTTATTGAACTCCGCCCCGCGTTCCGCGGGGCTTATTGCAGTGTTCCTTGCATCCTCCTACTTTGGCTCATAGTCCTTCATCACGCGGTAAAAACGAACCAGCACACCGGTGATGTCATCGCGCCACGCAGTCCCAGGGATCGGCCATTTCCCCGGGGACGTCATCCAGACGCCGGAAGCCGGGTCTTCGGAATATTCCACAGTATAGGCGTACTTCCCCGGCTCAGTCTCCTGCCATTGCAGGTTCAGCAGGCCTGTCTCCGTGCAGACGAATGGGCTGACCATCATCACGGGCAACAAAGTCTGCCCGACCCGTGCCACAATCTGCGACGAGCACTCGTTCCCCATGGAGTCGGTCATTGTCGCCCTCACAAAGTAAAGCCCCCGGTCCAGCGCCGTCGGGTCCCAAGGGATGGTCAGCTCGCTGCCGATGAATATCCACGGAATCTTCAACTTGACCGGAGATACGCTGACAAGAAGCCCGGACGCCTGTACCCCAGCCTTTCCCGGCCAGTTGATGTCGCCGTCCGGCTCCATTGTGATATTGACCGTTCCGCCGACCCATGGGTCCATGACGCCAATCGTTGTTGTGCCGTCGGCGTTACTGAAATTGGCGACGGAATTGACCGTCACGATATGCCCGCCGCCAGTATTCCACAAGACGCCCAGAATTACGTCTTCTTTGCAGTTTTCCACTTCGTTGCGGATTGTGCTCGGATTGATGGTGGCGTGCTCCTTTACCGTCAGAAGGAGGCCCCGGTCGCCGATCCATGTTCGCAGCCCGTTGACAATTCCCGGTCCGGTGGTTCCCGTGATGCTGCTTGTCCCCATGGCGCCGGCGAGCCCTTCGACGAGCTGCGTATTAGTGAGCGGATTCGCGGCTGCGTCCTGCGTCAGCCCGGCATAACCGTTCGCGGCCCACCACTTCAGGCAAGCCGCGCTCCCCGTCGGGGCGCAGTACTGGTTGCCATTGTTCACCTGCCCGACGCCGTAGTCATGCTGGTCCAGGGGAGGGATTCCTTTCGTATACAGCAGAGGCTTGAGCTGAACCTCCCACACCACACTGACGATATCCTCGTCGAGAGTCCTGCAGGAAAGCTCCGTCGGCTCCAGGAAAACCTGGTGGTCTTGAAGGTTTGACAACTCGGGAACCGGAGGAGTCGGGTCAACGTAAACCTCGATGATATCCTCACCTGCCCTTTGTTGCCGGTCAACCATCGTCGCTCTGACGAGATACTCCCCTTCCGGATAGGCTGACGTGTCCCATAGAACGTTCCACCAGTTGCGCTGGTAGGTGTCTTCCGTCGTCGAAAAGGTCGGCGCCTTCCCCTCCTTATCCTCCCCGACAAGGCGCCATCGTTCCCCGCCGTCGCGGGAGACCTCGAAGCTCGTCTTTAACACCTGGTCGTCCCACAGCCCGGTTGATTCTGTCGCCCAGAGGCTGACAACTCCGTAAACCAGGTTCGGTCTGGCGAGGAGATTGTCCACAGGCCTGATAATGCGCGGTTGCGGTCTGTCGTCGTGCACAATCTGAGCCTCGTTCGTGAACACAGCCGCGGGCCTGTCTGAGTAATCCGGAGTCACCGTATACTGGACGACCAAAGCCCGCACCTTCTCATCCGTCGGAGGGATTTTCATCTCCGAAGGACCGCTCTCCGGCGTAAGCTCATCCATCCAGGTTTTCTCCGACCAGTTGAGGTCTTGAACCATCCGGTCGTAACGGGTCAGGTTGTCGAGGGGAATCACATCGGGGGATGGGGCCCAGCGCCGTTCCACAGCCAGACTGCTCGGCTCTTGAGTCCCCGGAACCACAGGGAACACAGCCGGCGGAAGAATTATCTCTCCCACGCTGGAATCGGCGTATCCCACCCAATCTTGCCAGACGAATCCTATCGTCTCCACGGGTTCGCCGTCCAGCGTCCAGGTCGCCTTCGCATAATGGACAGGAGGCGCTCCCGCCCGAAGCGAAAGACCCAGGTGCACCCATCTGCACGACTGCAAAAAAACGTTCTCTGGCGCCTCCCAGACGATGGTTATCTCCCCTTCCCCTTCCCGAACCGATGGAATCCATCCCCGCGATGCCTCGCCCGTGTAAAGCCTCAATATATCCTCCTTCAAGATTCCTGCGAGCGTTACCTCCACGCCGCTAACGTCCCCCGGGGTCAAGTTGTGAAGGTCGAAATTAGACAAAATCTCTCTCAACCAAGCTGCATTGGCTTGGCGCGGGCATGCCAGACTCCACAGCGAAACCGCAACGAAACTAATGACTACTGACTTAATGCAAGTTCTCTCGATGGTGGACATTCTTGTTCCTCCTCATAACTCCACCCTCGACCCGCCGGCGCTGCCTATATAGCGAAAGGGACTCAAATAGTCAAAAGCAATTCCCTTCGCCGTGAGGAGCGACTCCGGTTTTTCAGCAGTGGTTCTCGCCTGCCTGCGGAAGCAAACGCGATCTTGGGCCCGGGCATTTGCACCTCGCTTGCGTGCCACGAACCCTGGCACAGGGGAATTCCTCACGGTTTGACCCTCTTTGAGACAGTATCCACCAGAACCGCTAACAGCAGCACGCTCCCAAGCACCACGTACTGCCAGAACCGCGAAAAGCCAAGAAAGTTGACTCCCACCGCCAGCACTCGAATCAAAAGAACCCCCACGAACGTGCCGATAATCGTCCCTTTCCCCCCGAAAAGGCTCGTTCCGCCGACGACCACGGCTGCAATAACGCTCAGCTCCCATTTCTCTCCGGACTTCGGGTCGCCCGACCCCAGCGTCGCCGCCTGGATTATCCCTGCCAGTCCGCAAAGCCCCCCGGTGATGCAATACACAAGGAGCTTTGTCCTCTTCACGTTGATCCCCGATAATCTGCTCGCCTCCTCGTTTCCACCGACCGCGTAGATTTCCCGCCCGAAAATGGTTCCGGTCAGGAGAACGTGAAAAACACCGACTCCCGCCAGCATGATTATCCCGCTCAGGGGAACGCCAGGAAACCATTCCATCCCCAAAAGCCCTTTCCCGAGGATGCCTCTCCCGAGGAACTTGAATCCGTCGTACTCCGGAGGAATCGCCACCGGCCTCTCCCCGCAGATGATGAAAGCCACTCCCCGGCAGACAAACATCATCGCCAATGTTGCCACGAAGGGAGGTATGCTAAACCGTGTGATGACGAAGCCGGAGATGCTCCCGCTTGCCAGCCCCGTCAGGATGCTCACAAATATCGCCACGACCAGCGCGAGCACAATGGGCATCCCCTCGATGAACCTCAGAGACATCGTCCCCAGGACCCCCGTGAGCGCAACCAGAGAACCTACCGAAAGGTCAATTCCCGCGGTGATAATAACCATCGTCATTCCGAGGGCGATGATCATCTCCACAGACATCTGGCTGAGAATGTTGGCGGCGTTTTCCGGGCGCACAAACCTGAAATCAGTCAGAACCGCCAGCACCACAATCACCACCACCACAAACGCCCAGAGAATATAGGTCTCGAAGAATTTTCGCAGCTTCACCCTTTTTCCCGTCGCCTGTTTTGCGGTAGGCTTGTACTTACCTGCGGGGTCCCTATTTGACGACCACTGCGGAAGCCCAGAGAAAATGGCTATCGAAGAATTTTGGGCAGTTTCGTCCTTTTTTCCTGTCGGAGGTCGCCTTTCCAGACCCCGGTTTCGATTGCAACGTTGAGTTCTTCTCCTTTCATGAAATGCTCGATATGCCTGCGAGGGATGGCTCTCAAGGCCGAATAGAAGCCGGCGGCCCGAGCCGCCTCGGAGTCATCCTCTTGGGCGGTGATGGTCTGTCCTTCCATAAACCGCTCGACATACTTCGCGGGGACGGCTTTGAACTCGAAATACTCTTCAACAATGTTCAGCGTCATTTCCCCCATCAGCTTAGGGTGCTGGATAACGTCGGCGTAGATTTTCCCTTCCCGTATTCTCTGCCGCGCCTCTTGAGTCGCGTCGTAGCCGACGATTTTGATTTTGCCGGCCTTCCCTGCTGCTTCGACGGCAGCGAGGGCGCCCAAAGCCGAATCGTCGTTGATCCCGAAAATTCCATCCAGGTCAGGATTCTTGGTCAAAATATCGCGCGCCACGTCGAGGGCTTTATCTCTCTGCCCTTCTGCGGAGAGCTCCTCGACGATTCTAATACCGGGCGTTTCCTTTATCTTGTCCTTGAACCCCCTGATTCGCTCCGTGCACGATTCCACGCCAGGCGACGTTATGAGAGCCACGTTCCCTCTTCCATTCAAGGCTTCCCTGATCAGCTCCGCCGCCAGCGCTCCCCCAAGGTAGTTGTCGGATGCGACGTGCGCGATGACTTTCCCCTGCGGCGAATCGTTCTTGATGTCCGACGTGAAAACCGGGATGCCCGCCCTGTTTGCCTCTTCTATGGACGTTCCCACCGTCTTGGAATCGCACGGGCAGATGACCATCGCGTCAACTTTCTGGACGATAAAATCGCGGATATGATTTGCCTGAATCGCCGGATCGAAATCAGCCGAAAGAATCCTCAGCTCGTAGCCGTACTTCCTCGCTCCGTTGAGCATTCCCTCCCTCAGCTCCTGGTAGAATTCATGCTGAAGATTCAGCAGCGAGACGCCGATGACCTTGGGCTTCTCCGGGCCTTCCGTTTCGGGAACGGGCTCGCGCTTCCCGCACCCCACCGCCCACAACAGGCCGATAATGCCGATGACCGACCAGCTCCTTCGTTTCATTCTTCCTCCCCCATTTCTTTTTGTACCCGGAGAGCGGTCCCATGCACGCCAGCGCCACCCACCCCCTGGCGGGAGCGTCGCCTTCATTTTCTCAACCGGCGATCTCCCTCACCGTGCGGAAGCCGTTCCAAGGATTTCGCGTCTCGGGCGTCCAGAAGACCTTATCTGCACAGCTCAGCACCCTCATATAAGCAAGGTCCGTCGCGAAGCCTCCTCCCCGGTCAACCTTTTGCCTCACGTCGAGCTTCAGACGTTGCTTCATCTCGTCGTCCAGACATGGATTTCGACTGATGCCATGCTCGACGCAGTACAGATACCACCCTTCCCAGTACCAATCCTGGCACCAGTTGTTCACGTTGCCAGACATGTCGTAACAGCCGTACGGGCTGCGTCCCAGGGGATACCTGTCCACGTCCGTCGTGCACCCCACGATATTGTGGAAGTTCGCCAGCTCCCTCGACGGAACTTCCTCCCCCCACGGATAGGTCCTTCCGTCAACACCGCGTGCCGCCTTCTCCCATTCCGCCTCCGTCGGCAGCCTCTTCCCCGCCCATCGAGCGTAAGCATCGGCCTCGTACCAGCTCACCCCAGCCACTGGCTGCTTGAGGCGGTTCCACCCCTTTCTTTTCCACGCCAGCGGCTGCTCGATTTTGCTCGCGACCCTCCATTTCCACCCTTCCGCCGTCCACCATTTTTCTTCCCGATATCCTCCCGCCTCCATGAACAGCCGGTATCTTTCGTTGGTGACCGGAAAAATATCTATCAAGTACGCCGACAGCCAGACCAACCTCTGCGGTTTTTCGTGCTCTTTGGCGAAGATATCCTCCGGGCTCGTCCCCATCAGAAAGTCCCCCTCCGGGACAAGAGCCATCTCTGCCCCGTCCACAGGGTCTATCTCGTGAGGAACTTCTGCCATTTCCGCCTCCGACCGCTATATTCTACCGTGGTCCCCATCGCTGATGTCCTGCGCCCCTCCATGGCTCGCGGAGCCGCATCAGCTTTCCCAGCCTTTTACAAAAGCACAGTTGAGCACCCGGTTTTCACGTCTTCATTTCGCTGGCGAACAAGGCCTTCCGCGCGAATACCCCGCCCACCCAAGCCGATTCACTCCAAGAGGTACTTCTTCAGAAAGCTGATCGTCGCGGCCCGGAAGTCCGGCCATTTCGGCGAGCGGTTCGACAGGCCGTGATTGCCCCCTTCCAGTAGGTAGCTTTCGGCCGCAACTCCCTTCTCCTTGAGCTTTTCTATCAGGGCGAGGGCGTGCTCCTTCGGAACAATATCATCCGCAGTACCGTGGGCAGTGAACACAGGTGGGTCATCTGGAGAGACGTGCATGATCGGCGAAGCATCTTCGATGACACCCTTCGGTATCTCCGCCGCGGACTCGCCCGCCTTGCGACCGAAAAGCATCAGGAAGGCCGGATGGCGGTGTTCCATTTTTGTCAGCAAACGAAAGTCAGTCGGTCCGAAGTAATTCACAATGCAGCACACCTGGGATGACTCCCGCTCCACCGGGTCCGGCGACTCCGGCTTCTTCCGGTCATCGTGCAGCCCCACCCACAAGCTCAAGTGCCCGCCCGCCGAGGGTCCCATCACACCGACGCGCTCTGCGTCAATGTTCCATTCCTTCGCTTTGCTGCGAACGAACTGGACAGCCCTCGTGCAGTCGTCAACCTGCGCCGGGTAAGGCGCCCGGTCCGAAAGACGATAATTGACCGAGACAACCGATATTCCCGCATCCGGAAGCGTCCTTTTCAGGAACACAGGAATATCCTTCTTGTCGCCTCCTCGCCAACCGCCCCCATGAATGAAAACAAGAACCGCCGCGGGCTTTTCGCCTTTGACCAGATACGCGTCCAGTTTCACCGCAACGCCGCCCGGACTGCCGTACTCCACGTCAAGAAGTGTGCTTATTTTGGCAGCCTGCCCAGGGCAACATATTGCCAATGAAGCCAGTAAAACTGCAACCACGCAACCGTTTCTCATCGTTGCTCCTCCCTTTTCCGTTTCGACTTCTACCGCAGTTTGCCGACGCGACGGACAAGTCTATCACGGAAGGTTTCACCTGTCATCTCCGGTGGGAGCCCGGGTGTGGCTGCGACTCGGCCGTGGGCAATGACCCACGCTCTGCGAGCCTTCGTCGTCCGAAAGGAGCTCACACACTGTTTACTGGAACCGGAGCCGGCGTTACACCCGGTGGTAACCCGCGGCGCGCCTCGTCGGCATTTCCGGGAAAAACGACACAGCCTTTGTGGGAACAGCGTTGGTCCCTACCACCACGCAGCCAGAGCCACTAAGGCCTTTCCATTGACGCCGCCCAGCTCAGAGGATATTATGAAAAACGCGACCGGACAATCCAGCATCAGGTCGCGCCTCTGGCGGCAATAGGTCATGCTTCCGCTGAAAGCGCGAATGGAGGATTAGTTTCTGTGGAAAAGATAAGGGTTGCGCTCGGTGACAGGAGCTACGATATCGTCATTGAGGCTGGCTGCACCGCCAGGGTCGGCTCAGCGCTCGCACAGCTTCGCTTCGGGCGGAAGGGCGTGGTCATCTCCGATGATAACGTGAGGCGGTTGTATGGCTCTATTGTTGCCGACAGCCTCGCCAAATCTGGCTTTGACGTCAAGGTGCTCACCATCCCCGCCGGCGAAGAAAACAAGACCCTCGATACCGTCGCCCGCCTCTACCACGAGATGCTCTCCTTCAGCCTCGATAGAAAATCCTTCGTCGTCGCCCTCGGCGGCGGCCTCGTCGGAGACGTGGCGGGATTCGCCGCGGCCACCTACATGCGGGGGATTCCCTTCGTGCAAGTCCCCACAACTCTCCTCGCTCAGGTGGATGCCAGCGTCGGCGGCAAAGTCGGAGTCAATCTCCCCGAAGGGAAAAACCTCGTCGGTGCGTTTCACCAGCCCTCCCTGGTCCTTATAGACCCAACTGTCCTGAACACTCTCCCTGAGAGAGAATTGAGGGCCGGTTTCGCCGAGGTCATCAAGTACGGCGTCATCCGCGATGCCGATTTCTTCTCGTTCCTTGAGGGAAGCTATCGGGACATCCTATCGCTCGAACCTTCTGCGATAGATAAGACGGTGGCGATTTCCTGCCGCATAAAAGCGGACGTGGTCGCCGCAGACGAAAGGGAGGAGTCGGGTCTCCGGGCAATCCTCAACTTCGGACACACCGTCGCCCACAGCATCGAAGCCCTCACCGACTATGAGACATATCGCCATGGTGAAGCCGTTTCCATCGGAATGGCCTGTGCGGCGGACATTTCCTCGAGGCTGGGCTACCTTTCTGACAGCGATGCCGATAGAATCATCACCCTGCTCCAGAACGCTGGTCTGCCCGTGACCTCCTCCAGTCTGGATGCGCAGCAAATCGTCAAAAGGATGCGTTACGACAAGAAAGCCATCGGCGACAAAATCAGATTCGTCCTCGCAAGAAAAATCGGCGACGTTTTCCTCTCCGACGAAGTTCTGCTCGAGATTGTCGGCGACGTTCTCCACGAAAGATGCGAGGTGCCACCCTGAAAGCTAATGCGAAGATCGTCCGCCTCCGCGGCGGAGAGACCCGGGCAGGCGGGCGCCTCTTCTGGCGGATGCAAGCAAAATGACTGACCTCGAAAGCCTTCTGATTCTCAACAGTCTTCCTTTACTCGGCACGGTAAGAATCCAGCTTCTGCTGAAACGCTTTGGAAGCCCGCAGAACGTTCTCACCGCCAAAGCCGATGAGCTGGTGAGGGTGCCGGGCATTGACAAAAAAATCAGCGAGAGCATCATCAGTTGGCAAAACCTTGTCTCGGTCGAAGAAGAGCTGCGCATGGCCGAACAAGCCGGCGTCCGCATTCTCACATTCCTCGACGACGAATATCCCGAAAACCTCAAGCAGATTTACGACCCGCCCATCATCTTCTATGTGAAGGGTACGCTATTGCCGACCGACAAGCACGCCATCGCCATCGTCGGCACTCGCCGTTCCACTCTCTACGGAAGGGAGACCGCCGCCCGCCTCGCACGGCAACTCGCTTCGGCAGGCATCACGATTGTCAGCGGGCTCGCCCGTGGAATTGACACCGCCGCTCACGAAGGCGCACTCCAGGGGAAAGGTCGAAGCATCGGCGTCCTCGGCAGCGGCTTCAACCACCCATATCCGACAGAAAACCTCGAGCTGATGGAACGCATCGCCGCATCGGGTGCCGTCGTCAGCGAATACCCCATGAACGCCACGCCCGACCCGATGAACTTCCCCATTCGCAATCGAGTCATCAGCGGGCTTTCCCTTGGAGTTCTCGTCGGCGAAGCTCCCCGCCACAGCGGCGCCATGATCACTGCCACTCACGCCCTCAACCAGAACAGGTCCGTATTCGCCGTCCCCGGCCGGGTTGACTCGCCGACCTTCGCCGGTAACCACCGCCTCCTCAAAGAAGGGGCAAAGCTCGTCGAGGATGTCGAAGACATACTCGGCGAGTTCGAATACCTTTTCCCTCCCGATGTCCTTCGTGTCGAGAAAGCCGCAGGCCCCAGGGGACCTGTTCCTATCCTCGACGATAAAGAGCAGAAAATCTTCAACCTCCTTTCCGCAGAGGAAAAGGACATCGAGGAAATCATCATGCAGTCCGGCCTCCCTGCCAAGGAGGTGTCCGTCGCCCTTCTCCAGCTTGAGGTTAAGAGACTGATCCGGCAGCTCCCCGGCAAGAAATTCGTCCGCGCCCGCCTCGTCCTCTGACCATCTTTCCCAGATAACGTCCGCAGCGACGAGCGAAACCAAGATACGGGGACTTCTTGCGGTTCTTGACAAAAGGGAAATGTTGTGATATTCTTTTACCGTTAAGTTTATTTGCGGGAGCTACTGCGAAGAAAACAGGGCAGGAATTCACGGCCCTTGGGCCACTGCCCTTTCTTTTTTCTTCGCATGACCACAGGTCTCAACGACAAAAGAGGAGAACGGCAATGATTGCGCTCGTCACCTATAGCTGTCCCCGACGAGGGTGTGCGCACGGGGCAGTTGCATTACTCGCCTCGGTGGCTGCGGCGGCTTTGCTTCTTGGCGGATGCGCCGTGGATGAGGTCCGTCTCGTCTCCTACACTTCAGAGGCGGAAGTGAAACCGCCGGAACAGCCGCAAGCCGTCGTCGGCTCGTCCCCCTTTCCGTGGGACATTGTCCTGGGCGGTGCCAGCGACATCCTCACCGGTGCCCGAAAAAAGGCGATCGAGGAAAAAGTCGGATATCGCGAGTCTCGCTCCTTTACCCTTTTCAGGTTGAAGAGTGCGGCAAGCTCCTGCGATCCGCCATGCAAAGGAGCCGCCGAGCAGGATAGGCGGACCTCAGAGAAGGCACTTGAATGAAGCGTCCCGGATTGGTTTTTGTCTTGCTGCTGGGGGCCGCTGCCCTCGGCTGCCACATAATTCCGGAAGCGCCGCCCCCTTACGACGAAGAGGTGGTGCTCCAGGTATGGAATGCCTTGGCTGCTTACTATGGGGAGAACCTCGTTTTCGAGTGTGAGTATCTCCGCGTTCACGACGCGAAAATACAGGTTGCGAAGCCCTATCTTTTCTCGGACATCGCCGTCGTCACCTATTTCCCTCGAACGCGCCGCATAAGGTTCTTTCGCCGTGTCTGCTCTGACCCCCGCCCAAACGAATTCAGTGTGGACGGATCGGCATTGCGATTCAGTCCCCCCCACGAAGGACAGAACCTCTTTGTAGCATGGGTCCCCGACCTCTCCGAAGCGCCGCTCGATGACACTAACCGAAAGAGGAATTGCCGCAGATGAAAACGCTCGGTGCCATGGAAAAGTACAGGCAGGCAATTCTCAACCGCGGCGTCCTCCCTGAAACACCCTCCGCGAGTGACCACGGTCCTCCGTCGGCTTCCGCCGAGACGCCATCCTCAGGAAGCTGGCTGGCTTTTCGCGGCCCGGTCAGGGAACAGGGGGCCGAAGGGTCGTGCGCTTCATACGGAACGCTGAAAGTCTACGAGATGGAGCATCTCCGGCTGACAGGCGAGCAGCTTAATACAAGCGAGCGGTTCTGCTACAACCTCGCCAAAATCGTTGACGAGATTCCTGCTAATTTCATCGAGCAGCAGGGCACGACCCTGCGCGCGGCGGCAAAAGTTCTCCGCCACTACGGCGTCTGCGACGAGTCTGACTGGCCCTATTTCCCCGGCGACCGCGCTCACATCGAAATCCCACGGTTCTTGGAAATGCTCCGGAAAGCGAGGCGGCGCAGAATCGCCGAATATCGCAACCTCCTCAAGGACGGCGTGAACAACTCCACCCTCACCATCATTAGGCAAGCCCTTTGCCGGCGCCCGGTCGTCTGCGCCCTCCTCGTTCACAACAACTGGTTCACCGTCGGGCCAGATGGTTTCATCGCCCCGCTGGGCACTGACCGCTCGCAGCGCACGGACGCTGTCCGCCTGCCAAGCTCGCCTTCGCCGTCAGTTTCTCGCAATTCGCCCAACGAGCGCGCGTTTCCCGAGGGCGCGGAGCCACATACCCCGCGCCGAACATGGATCGGCGGCCATGCTGTAGCCCTCGCCTTCTACGACGATAATCTGACGCATCTCGGCCGCAGCGGCTGGTTCGGCCTCATCAACTCCTGGAGCGAAGCCTGGGGCGACCACGGCATCGGCTACATAGACTACGCCTCTTTCGTCTGTTCTCTGCTCTCGACCTATGAAATCGTGCTTGACAGGCACCACAGTGCGATGCATTAATTAACAAAGTTCGGATGTTGCGGGGGGGTCTGGCACTTCCCTTGCTGCAACCTGCGCCAGAGCTGGAGCGCGCGCAAGGTAGCCACCGTGAGCGCCCGGCCGCAGAGGATGGTTGTTATGAGTCGTGCGGATAGGATTGAGCTGATTCGCCAAATAGAGGAACGGAGGAAATCCAAGCTCATTGCATACATCACCAGCGACAGAAGAGGCTTGGAGACCCAGATTTCGCCGGATGTTTTCCCGATGTTCCATAGACACTTCAGCAGAATCGGCGAGCAAGAAACCATAGATTTGTTTTTGTACAGCACGGGCGGCATAACCGTGTCGGGATTTGCCCTCGTAAATCTCATCAGAGAGTTTTGTCAATGTTTTGGTGTGATTATTCCCTTTAAGGCTCTCAGTTGCGCCACCCTCATTTGTTTAGGTGCCGACGAGATCGTCATGACTAAGATGGGACAGTTAAGCCCGATTGATCCCTCCGTTCAGCATCCTTTAGCTCCGGTGGTGCAAGTCCCCGGGAGGCCCCCTGGCTTGGCTTCTGTAAACGTCGAGGATGTAAACGCGTTCATTGAATTAGCTAAGAAGGAGGTGGGTTTAGCTGATGAGGAATCTATGCGGAAGGTGTTTGAAATACTGGCTTCGAAGGTGAATCCCCTTGTACTCGGTGCGGTTCAGAGGTCACGAGAGCAAATCGCATTTTTAGCGTCGGCGCTAATGAGATATCATACCCAAGATCAGGAGCGCATCGCGAAGACCGTGGGGACCCTGACACGAGAAAGGTTTTCACATGATTACATTTTCAATAGGAGGGAAGCAAAGGAGGTATTGGGATTAAATATTGTCGAACCCGACGAAGCGCTTACCAATGACATCATTGCTTTGTTCAACGGTTACAATGACATAATAATGATGGACAAGCCGTACCACCCCGAAGTCGCCCTGGGTGGAGACGACGCCAAAATAGCGGACTTCAATCGAGCTATGATTGACTCAGTTGACTTGACCCACGTCTTCAGAACCAGGAAGGAAATCAAGCGTGTATCCGTCACGCAACCGGGAATCCCCCAGCCCGCGGTCGGGTATCAGGAGAGGGTTTTGCAGGAAGAGTGGATTGAGGATAACAATCTCTGATGGAGGTGAGAGAGATGCTCCACCCGGAACCTGAAGAAATACCGGTAGTCTCCGCCACCCGGACACCTCGGTTGCCCTCGGCTGACCGGTTAGTCGACGGGACGGATAACGAGCTTTTCAGCTTTCAACAGAACACGTCGGAGACAGCGGAATTTCTCATACTTTTTCGTCCGCTTCATCAAAGTCAAGAAAGCGAAGCTCCCCCTGCTGCGCGAGATCAATCGCCGGTGGCGCCGTCCGAGCGCCTGCGGGTGAAACTGACCAGGGAGGATGATGGCAGGATCACCGTCTCCAGTCCGCAGCTCGATATCGCCTCCTTCGGCAAAACCAAATCGGAGGCATGGGAAGCATTTCTCGCTGCCCTCGACGACCTCAAGAGGTTTTACCTGCAGCACAAGTCCACACTCCCCCGGCCTCTCTTGGAGAAGTTGCGACTACTTGAATCACCGCTGGACTTTGTCGAAACGGAATGACCCGCAATGGCCTCCAGCCGGGAGATTCTTCGCGCCCTGAGAAGAATCGGCTACACGATCCAGCCCGCCAGAGGTAAGGGGAGCCATATCGTCGCGTACTTCAACCAAGCAAAGAAGGCCTGCGTAACAATCGCCCAAATGGCCCACGACATCCCTAAGGGGACTCTTGCCTCCATAGGAGGGGCTATTGGCTTGACCGAACACGGGGAATTCGAGAAGTTCACACGCGGAGAACTTACTCCGGAGGAGTACATCTCCATACTGCTCCGGCAGGGGATCGTAGAGCGAAAGCATGACCAGGAATAGCCCGTAGGGTCAGCACCCGACCGACCGCCACGCGACAGGACTGCCGCCGAAGGCGCGTGAGGGTGTCACCAGATGCGTCTGGTTCGGTTTCATCAATTCATAGAGCGAAGCCTGGGGCGACCACGGCATCGGCTGTATAGACTACGGCTCCTTCACCGACTCCCTTATCTCCTCCTACGAAATAGTCCTTGCAAACGAATCCAGCCTCGACAAAAACGGTTGACGAATTCCGGTGCGTGCCGTATAAAGGAAGTTGGACGTGCCAGGCAGGCGCTACAGGTTCTCTCTGCGCCTGTTGATGGCAGGGCGGAAAGGAATGACATTTTATGCGCGTATCTGCTGTACAGGTCAAGCTGCGAAACTGGCAGAACAGATTTTTGCGCGAGGAAAAACGCGGTGAAGACGTCGAGTGTGAAGCTTTGGTGGATTCCGGCGCCACCGAGCTTGCGCTCCCGGCAGAAATCATAGAGCGGTTGAAATTAGAGCAACTCGACTCCGTCCGGGTTTTCACTGCCGATGGAGGTGAACACAAATATCGCGTTTTCGGAATTGTGGAGGTCGAAGTGCAGGAGCGGCTTTGCCGGGTGCAAGTTATTGAGCTCCCCCACGGCGCCAAGCCCCTCCTCGGCGCGGTGCCGCTTGAAGAAATGGACCTTCACGTTTCGCCGCGAGAAAAGAAGCTCGTCCCCAACCCACGCTCACCCGATATGCCGCTCCTGCCGTTGTGTTGCTTGGGCCAACACGCCAACAAAGCGAAGCAACCGGATTGCAATTCCTCGGCGTAGTCGCGCAATGCAGGGAGCTACGGCCGGCAGACCAACTCTCTTCGCAGTGAAGCGACGGGCCCCGGCGGCGCTCTAAACCAAAGGTCCAGATCCTGACTGATGAAAAGGCTTGACGTTCTCAAGGTTGCCAGAACAGTTTTTACAGTTACTCCGCTATCCGCCCCGTCGGACGACAAGGATTACTGGCTCTCCCGCTCTCCTTACGAACGGCTGCAGTTCGTCGAAATCTTGCGGCAAATGAACTATGGCTACGGTCCATCTGCCCCCCGACTTCAAAGAGTTCTTGAGGTTGCTCAACGCCCATCAGGTTGAGTATCTGGTGATCGGCGCGTATGCGGTGGCGTATCACGGCTATCCGCGTCCGAACGCTCGTCGCGCGCAAGAGCTCTTAATGTAGTGCAACGCCTGATGCGCTAATTTGACAGCGCCGGTCAAACCGAGCCCATGATGGCAGAATGCGGAGGACGATGTTCGTAAGCGACCCGCAGTCACAGTACCTCTTATCACTGCCGCCCGGCAAACGGACAAACGCCGTTCTGCAGCTTCTCCTTGATCCGGTCGTGTTCGGGTACTGGCTTTTCGGGGAGCCAAGGCACAAGGGGGTTGAGATCGCTGACACCTTGATGCTGTGTGATGATGCCGCCCTGCTGTTCGAAGCCAAGACGCGAACGAAGCCCGCACGGGACGATGCATCGTGGATTCGATCAAAGCTCAGTGAGGCTATTGGTCAGGTCAATGAGCGGGCCCGAATGCTCAAAGACGGTCGCGTTTCTGAGCTACGCAACCGATGGCGCGGCGTCCTGACGTGGGACCCATCGGCGGTGAAGTGGTACTATGGCGTGGTGGTCATGAACCATCAATCGAAACCGTATGACCCGCTGGAGCTGGCGGCCGAGGCGTACAAAGCCTCGAAGATCCCCGTGCAGGTGTTCTCTCTTCTCGACCTTGCGGAGCTGCTGCGTGTCGTGAACACGGCGGTAGATTTTTTAGTGTATTACAGCCTCCGGTGGGCCTACATAAAGCGGTTTAAGACTTTCGTCCACAAGGAGTTCGACACCTACCGGGGCGTCTTGAGCTACTGGGACGAACTCGCGCCGCACGCCTCGAGCCGACTCCCCTCTAAGAAGGAAATGCTGGATGCGCGCGACTTCCAAGTGCGCATGACCAGAGCTCTCCTAAAGACGAACGATGCCGCCGCGGAAGATTACCGCGCCCTCGCCGAGAGCTTTCTCCTTGACATTGCCATCGGCTCGCTGGTTCAGAAGGCCAGGAAGGACGGGTCAGGAAAACGGGTGGGCAGCGCCCAGCACCGGTCAATCATCGAGATTGTGGCAGCGCTGGCGGAGCTGTGCCGGAGAAGGCGCGCCTTCTACGCTCGACTGTGGCGCGAAGCGGCCCAGGAGTCGCGGAAAGCGGGCCAAGATGCTTGGCGAAGCCGACACAGTGCTCAACGGCGCAGGTCATATGTGTTTGGGGCCTTCCGGGGCGGCGACGAGGGAAGGGAACACGAACTCGTCACCAGGGCGATTGTCGCGATGGCCCGTAACGGAACGACCAGCTGCGCCGCAGTTGGCGCCGATGCGAAAAGGATCGAGGCGACCTTCGAATGGTGCGTCGCGATGGCGAGGGGCGAGCCCGCTCCGGACCTTCGCGACGGCGAAATCCTGGTCCCGAAGGTTGCTTACGTAGGTGTGCCGCCGGGCATCGCCTCCTCGACCTGATGTAAGTGGCCCGCCGAAGTCAGAAAAATCGTTTTTCTTTTCGGGTGAGGAGGTAGAGAAAGAAGGGGCAGCCAATCATGGAGGTGATGACGCCGATGGGAATCATCTCCTGAAAGATGGTTCTTGCGGCGGCGTCGGCGAGCATGAGGAGCAATCCGCCTCCGAGGAGGCAGGCAGGTATGAGTGAGCGATGGTCCGGCCCGACGAGAAGACGCATCAGATGGGGCACCACTAATCCCACGAAGCCTATCACCCCCACCGCCGCGACGCACGCCGCCGCCAGCACTGTCGAAGCCGCCAGCAGAAGCAATTTCACCCTTTCCACGCGGACGCCGAGGTGCTGGGCGGTCTCCTCGCCGAGAAGAAGGACGTTCAGCTCCCGCGAAAAGCTCAGGATGAAAGCCACGCCGAGCACCACGTAGGGAAAGACCATGGCCACCCTCGGCCACCCCTTTCCATTAAAGCTCCCCATGAGCCAGAAGATTATCCCTTCGTAGTCGTACGGCCTCAGCCAGAAAAGGATGAACCACGACGCCGACAGAGCAAGCGTCCCCAGGGCGATGCCTGTCAGAAGGAGCGTCGGCAGGTGAATCTTCCCGCCCCTCCACGATAGCAGGTAAACCACAAGCGTCACCCCCAGCCCTCCCACAAATGCCATCAGAGCCACCGGCTGGTCGCTGACAAAGGCGGAAAGACCGCCTGCCCCGGCAACGGAGCCCAACTTGATATCGAAAGCGAAGGCGACTGTCGCCCCGAGGGCTGCTCCGGATGAAACACCAACGATGTAGGGAGAGGCCATTGGATTCTGGAAAAAGCATTGCATCACCGCTCCCGCCGCCGACAGCGAAGCGCCAACCAGCAGAGCGAGGATCAAGCGAGGTGTTCGAATCGTCCAGATTATCTGGTCCATCTTCTCGTTGTATGTCCGTTGCTCGAACAGCCCGCCAAGGAGCGGAATGTGCCCAAGAACGATCCGGCACGTTGCCGCGAGCCTTGCCAACATCCCCTTGTTCGCAAACTCCTCTGTCTTCTCCCCGATGAGGAGCGAAAAGACAAAGCAGACCAAAACGCCCACCCCCAGATACGCAATCCACCGCCGCCCGCCGGGGCGCGCCCGTGCAGTCCGGCGGCGGGGAAGCTCATCTGTTTCTCGCCGATTGTCGCCATACTCTGCCATGACTTCAAACTCTCATCGCCTCGGCTGGCTCCGAGGCAAAAGTTCTATGCGCCGCCAGGCACAGTGCTCTCCGCGGCCTCTGTGGTCGGCCCCGGAGACGACATGTTGAGCCCGAATCGCCCAGAGATTGAGGGAATCCCCGTAAACGCCGGCCGGATTTCCCTCGTCGGGCTTGGCAGGGTGGTTCATCTCTCCCGCCGGATGCGGGACTGTCAGGCGCCCGCCAATAATTCCCCTTCGCGCATATCATGCCCACGGAGAAATTCCTCCGCCCGCATTTCCCTTTTCCCTTCGGGCCGAAGGGCGAGAATCTCCACCGCCCCTTCCCCTGCCGCCACCACGAGTTTCCCGCCGCCCCTGAGCACCTCTCCCGGCTCGCCACCACCCTCCGAGAGAGCTTTTGCCAGCATAATCTTCAGCATCTTCCGCTCGCCCTTCTCCCGGACGAACGTATAAGCTCCCGGCCACGGGTTCATTCCTCTTACGCGGTTGACAATTTCCTCCGCCGTAAGCTGCCAGTCTATTTCCCCGTCCTCCTTCGTGAGCTTCCTGGCGTAAGTCGCCTGACTTTCATCTTGCGGGACTCTTCTCGCCGTCCCTTCCTGAAGCTGTCGCAGAGCCTTCACCAGAAGCTCAGCGCCCACCTCCGCGAGCCTGTCCGTGAGACTCCCTGCCGTATCGGCGTCAGCAATAGGCACCCTCTCCTGCAAAATTATGTCGCCGGTATCCAGCTTCTTCGCGAGGTGCTGAATCGTCACGCCCGTTTCTTTCTCCCCGTTGATAATCGCCCAGTGAACCGGCGCAGCCCCCCGGTACTTCGGCAGAAGCGAAAAATGCACGTTCACAATCGCCCCGCCCAAGCGGGGTATCTTCAGAAACTCCTCCGACAGAATCTCGCCGAAAGCGACCACGACAATTACGTCCGGACCAAGTGACCTGACTGCCGCTATTCCTTCCGGGTTGGAGACCTTCTCGAATTGATACACAGGGAGGTTCGCCTCGACAGCGGCTTCTTTCAGAGGCGATGCGCTGACCCGAAGCGAACGCCCCTTGGGCATGTCCGGTCGCGTCAATACGGCTGAAATATCGAATTTCTCCCGGATGAGCGCCTTCAAGCAGACAGCCGCGCTCTCCGGAGTCCCGAGAAAGACTATTCTCAATTTCGTCGTCCCAATCAATTTTCACCGCAGAGCGCGCAGGGAACACGGAGCGTAGAGCCGAATTCTCCTTTAGTGAAGACTGAAACCTCTCCCCGCTGTCAGCGCTCTCGCCGGTGAATGCCAGAACCTAACCCCGCCCCGCGTTTCCGCGGGGGACATCTCCCTGAGCCTTCGCGAGCTGTTGCTGCCGGGCATCTTGCTGCCGGCACTTCCCCAGGCCTGTGGCCGCCAGCGCCAGAAAAAGCATCAGCGAAACGCCATAGCTCACCCACGACACAACCCGCCCGCTAACTTCTCCTCTCGCAAGGGCCGAAAGAACGAACGGTGTTACCGCGTAGCACCCCACATTGAAGTAGTACCCGAAGGGATACTCTTGCCTTCTTCCTTTGTCTCCAAACAGAAGAACACCCGATACCACCGCCACCAGAATCACCTTTGCGATTAGCTGCGAAATGTACACATGCGATGTCAGCGTCGCCACCGCCCTCGGTTTTTGCTTCCGCGCCAGCCCGATGAAGAACTCTTTCGCCGCGACCTTCTCGGCGGTTTTCGGAATCGGCTGTCTCTTTTCCGTTCCCCGCAGCGCCTTTGTCACAATCTCCGTTTTCGTTATCAGAATCCCCGCTTCGTACTTCTTCCCCAGCTCCTTTGTCTCTCCTGACGTGTCAACAATCACCGCGAAAACCTTATTCCCTTCCCTCTCCTGGTAAATGTGAGGCTTGTCGGGTGGATAGTCCGCCTCGCCGTTCTCGAAATGAAAATCTGGAAGCGCCGCCTTATAATGACTGGCAAAGCTCTCCTGCTGGCGGTCAAACGTAAGCGCGGCAAACCGATAGCCAACTACTCCATAAACCGCTGCGCAGATCAATCCCAGGTACAGAAGACTCCGCCATGTGCTTTGCCTCAGAACCGCAGGATAGAAATTCGGATTGAAACACAGAACTACGCTCCCGAGGAAGGGCGCCTTATCTCTTTCCATCTTTACCTCTCCGAACACGGCACGCTGATAGCCTCCACCAGCATGCCCCAGCGCCGCGAACAGCGAAACTTAGTGCTGTGATTCCCGAATCCTGTTGCGTTTTCTTGGACGCGATTACGGGATAATGGGACGATGTGCAGATCGCTGGCCCCGGCGTGAAGTGACCAGGTCTTCACATGCTGGCCTTCCAATCGTGTCAATCCGGCCCATCCTGTCCGAAAGAGACGCTCGGTGTCTTGTACGTGATACCATTTCCGAATCCATCTTCCTGGTACTCGCTGCGAAGGACCCCGAAGCTCACCCTATGACGACGAGCTGAACAATCCCTCCCTCGGCGGTAAGCGTTCCGTAAGCGGCGAGATGACAACCTACCGCGACTGCTCTCTGTTTGCTTTCACCATCCCTCTCAGCTTCAAAGAAACCATGCTTCTTCGCAATATGCTGAGGTGGTCCACAAAAAGGATTCCCTCCAGGTGGTCTATCTCGTGCTGGACCACTCTCGCAAGAAGCCCGGAGTATCTCCTTTTGACCCGTTCCCCTTCCGGCGTCAATGCATCTACCGTGACTTCTGCAGCCCGCTTGACCTTCGCCCATATCCCTGGAACGCTCAGACACCCCTCCTCGAACTCGACCGACCCCGACGATTCCAAAATCTTCGGGTTGACAAGCGCCACCACCCCCTTTTGTTCCTGAGGAACCTCCGCAACAATGATTCTCAGAAGCTCTCCCACCTGCGGTGCCGCAAGCCCAACACCTTTTCCGTGCCGCATCGTCTCGGTCATGTTGCGGATCAACTCTCGAACGCGTTCATCTATCTTTTTCACCGGCGAAGCCTTCTGCCTCAGAACATCCTCGCCGTAAAGGTAAATCTTCATCACCATTTCTCTCCACCTCAGTTTCCCTCCGCGCCAAGCCGGCTTCGCGTATAGCAAACAGGACCCAGGTTCGCAGCAGCCGCGCGATGCGCTCCATGCCACGGAAAGCCCCGTGCTAAATGCTCCATCCTGTATCCTGACTTCTTCGCCCTTTTAATATCATACCAGACCAGCGCTTTGAATTAAACCCAAACCTTTCCCGTCGGCGGACCAGCCAAAAATCAGGTCTGGCTCGCATCCAGTGTTCGGAATGAACTCAGTTCGTCGACGGGACGGCACGGATGCTTGTCTTGCCCTCTCAGCGCTCAGAGAAGCGACGACCTTCTTCAAGGCCCTGCCCTGAGCTTCGTTAGAGCGCCCCTGCGGGGCCTCAGACATGACCTGTGAAAAGCCCAGAAGGGGATTGGAAGATCGTAGCCACGTGCCTCGGCACGTGGGAGCGGCTGTGGGTCCCCTTCGGAGCGCGAGGGCCCGCACAGCCTGGGTCGTTGCCCGCCACCGAGCGGAGCTCCCACCGCGACGATCCACAGAATTGCCAGTCGTCCACCTCTGTGTTATCATGTCCCTCAGAGCCTCGGCAGGCGAAGAAGACTCAAGGCATCCACGCCCCCCGGGAAGGTGCCGCAACCTCTTTTGACATGAAAAGCCAAAACGAACCTGCAAATTCAACCCAGCCGCCGTTCGCCCGAAGAATCCGCCTTCTGCGAGAGGTCCGCCGGTCGAAGATGGCGCTCGTCGGCCTCGTCGTCATAACCATTCTGGTTCTCGTAGCCCTTCTGGCGCCGCTCATCTCGCCGAGCGACCCCAAGAAAACTGACTTGGACGCTATCACACTTCCTCCATCGAAAGAGCACATCCTCGGAACGGATGCCCTCGGAAGAGACATCGCCAGCCGCATCATCCACGGCTCACGAATCTCTCTCAGCGTCGGCATCGTCGCTGAAGCCATCAGCCTCGCAATAGGATTGACCGTCGGCGCCATCGCCGGTTACTATGGCGGCCGCCTCGACAATCTCTTGATGAGGTTCACTGACATAATCTTCGCCTTTCCGACGGCTCTTTTTGCAATCGCAGTCAGCGCGGTTTTCAAGGACAAGACAATCGTCACTCTCTTCCTGATTCTCGGTCTGATAGGCTGGGCTGGAATTGCTCGCATCGTCCGCGGGACAGTCCTCTCAATCAAAGAACAGGAGTACGCCGAAGCTGCAAGAGCGCTCGGCGCAAGGGACGGCAGGATAATCCTCCGCCACATCCTCCCCAACTCCCTCGCTCCGGTCATCGTTGCTTCTTCCATAGGAGTTGCAGGCAACATTCTAACGGAGGCGTGGCTGAGCTTCCTCGGCCTTGGACTGGAAGCTTCCGTCCCGAGCTGGGGGAACATGATTAGAGACGGCCAGCAGTTCATCACCGCAAAACCCTGGATATGCTTCTTCCCCGGTCTTGCTATAATCATCACCGTCCTGGGATTCAACCTGTTAGGCGACGGCCTCCGCGACATCCTCGACCCACGCCTGCGAGGGAGAACGTCATGAAAAGCTCTCACGCCGGCTCGAGGAGGCCGGACTGCGGACATCGCAAGACGCGGGTGGTGGCATCGGCGCGCAACATACGCGAAGCCAGAGAAGGAGGCTACAAGCCGTGCGGTACAGGGTTTTGATTGAGCAGGATGAAGACGGCGTTCTTGTGGCGGAATGTCGGTCGTTGCCCGGATGCGTTTCCCAGAGGAGAAGCACGAGGGAAGCCATTCCGAATATTCAGGATCCTATCAAGGGATACCTGGAGAGCCTCAGGAAGCATAATGGGCTGATCGCGCCGCGAATGGAGGAGGAACTGTGAGTGTGGCGGGTTGAGTACATCGCGCCTTGTGGCAGGAGAGAGTCTTACATCGTATCGAGGAATGTGGGTTATCGTGCAAGGTTGCTGCGCTTGACGCAGGAGCTGTGAAAAGGTTTTTTGATGACAGGTTATGAGTTATCCCAGCATGCTTGGGAGATTGTAAAGGAGCGCGGCATCCGGGAGGCCTGGGTTAGATTGACCTTGGAGGAGCCTGATAGGAAGGAAGCCCGGGGGAATGGTACGATTCACTACACGAAGGCCATCCGAGAGCATGGGGGGCGGTACTTGCGAGTTGTCGTCAACCCCAATTTCACCCCGGAAAAGGTGGTGACTCTTTTCTTCGATCGCCAGTTAGGGAGATTGCCATGAAGCTGAAAGTCGACGAAAAAAACGATGTGCTGTACTTTCGCCTCGATGAGTCCGCAATCGTGGAGTCCCAACAGGTCCAGGAGGGCGTCATCCTCGATTACGACGCCAGCGGCAGCGTGGTGGGCATCGAAATACTGGGGCTGAGCAGGCGTGTCCCCGCTGAAATGCTGAAGATTCTGCAATTCGAGAGAGCCTGAGGGCACTGGAGAGGGGGCAATCCCCAGCAGCCTGCCGGTCGGTCCTGAAACCAGCCCGCCCGGAATGTCGGCACTTTGCTGGGGTTTCCCGGCTGCGGAAGGAGATTGATATGGAGAAGTACAGGTTTCACCCTTCGGTTCCGCGGAGAATGTACCCGTCCAATGTCATCCCGCTGAAAAATCGCTGCCCGGAGTGCGGCGCGAAACCGGAAAGGGAATATCATAGTTACGTCGTGGGTGCGGGAGAAGGGGGCGAAGAGACACGTTTGCTGGTCGGTAACAATCTCGGGGCGTTTTGCCCCAAATGCGACGTGGTGGTTTTGGACACCGAGGGGTTTGCAGGGGAGGTGTCGCTGGGTATCGCTCCCGAAAGCGGGCCTTCCAACATCGTGGTGTTGGGAATCGTGGATATTGATGCGATTCCCGAGGAGAAGAGGGACCTGCCGCTTGGGGCTGAGGATAACCCGATTCCCCTTGTGAAATTCACCAACCTTTATAAAAGTGGTTACTTCTGAAAAGTTGCGGATGATGGCGTGGATCGGGGGCGGACGTGACAGACGTCGTGTTGTCAGCAAGGCCTTTTATTCAAAGGAGAGCGTGTGCTCCGTTTCGCCGAGGCCGGCGGAATGCGCCACAGACAACGCCGGCTCCTGGACGGGGCGGGCCATGAACCACAGAGGTGGAGGGCAGGGAAATGGCAAGGTTCTGTAGGAACTGCGGAAAGAGGCTTTCCATATTGGGGTCCATCGGGGCGGGGGGCCTGTGCAAAGGCTGCAAGCGGACCTTGGAGTCTGAGCTCCGCGCGGCGGAGGAACAGATAGCGCGAACGAAGACCTGCAGTCGGAGCCAACTGGACACCCTCAGGCGGCAGGAAAGACGGACCCTTCTTGGCCTGTACTGGAGGCTGTACGAGCGGTTCGAATCCGATAAGGAGCTCGAAGATCAGGAGATAGCAACGCTCCGGGGAATGCAACAGGCCTTTGGTTTGAGCGACGAGGAGGTGATGTTTGAGGAGAAGATTAGACCGTACCTTTACGTCAACATGATCAGGAATGAGGGGGCTCTGCCCTCCCTAAGCTTGCCGGCCGGACCGGGCACCCAGGTAGTCCTGAGGAAGGGTGAGACCGCGCACTTTGCACACGCGGCCGTTCTCAAGGAGGTCAAGACCGTGAGCCTCGGGTACCGCGGGGGTTCCCACGGCATAAGCTTTCGCATCGCGAAGGGCGTTCGGTACAGGGTGGGGGCGCACAGAGGCCACGTTATCAGAGAGCAAAGGCTCCTTGAGGCTTCGCGCGGTACTCTCGTTGTCACCAATAAGCGCCTATTCCTGCATCCGGACCCCGGCCGCAACCCCGTGAGTATTCCCCTGAACAAGATCCTCTCGTACCAGTGTTTCGACGACGGCATAGCAGTCTATAAGGAAGGTAGAGAAAAGCCGTATTTGTTCTGTATGGAGAAGACGGTCGAGACGTTCGGACTTTGCCTCGGACATCTGCTCGGGACTAGGGCCGAAGACGGCCCCCTCCTTTGAGCGTGCCGGCCCGCCTCGCGGGGGGACCCGGCCGGGAGCTACGGCACGCACCCTGCCGGGGGGCAGGGGGATGTCTCGACAGCCTGAGGAAGCGCCAGGCGAAAACAAAAACAGCGAATCGGAGGAAACCAGGATGCCAGAAGTCATGACAGTAGAGGAGATTTTCTCCCGGTTTGAGTCAGAGTGGGTTCTTGTGGAGGACCCGGAGACGACTGAAATCTTGGAGGTGAAACGGGGGAAAGTCCTCTGGCACAGCAAGGACAGGGACGAGGTTCATCGTAAGGCGAGGGAGCTGAAACCGAAGCATTCGGCAATCCTGTACACCGGGTCGCTCCCCGAAGGCACGGCGGTGATACTGTGAGGATTCGCTTCGACCCGGAGCAAAATCTTGTTATCATCCCCGTCCGCGTGTCGGGTCCGAGCGGGGATGTCATCGTCCGCCTCGCCTTGGACACGGGTGCGACGGATACTATGCTGGACTGGGAGGTTGCAGTGTTGGTCGGATATGATCCAGCGCGCCTCCGTGAGCGCGTGCGCATAACTACCGCCAGCGGGGTTGAATTCGCCCCCCGTCTGACCGTCGCAAAGGTCGAGGCCCTCGGTGAGGAGCGCCGGGACTTCCCCGTTCTCTGCCATACCCTCCCTCCGAGCGCGACGGTAGAGGGACTTCTTGGTCTGGACTTTTTCCGAGGACGGAAACTGGTTTTGGACTTCCGCGCGCGAGTCGTGATTCTCGAATAGATGCGATAGAGCGCGGCAGAGGAGTTGAACGCCCGAACGAAGGGCCCTCCCGGTAAGGAGATTTCAATGGGACTGACGGTTCTGGAGATTGAGGTGGGTAATCCGGCCAAGCCGGAGGTAACCCAGAAAATCGAGTTTCTTATTGACTCCGGGGCAATATACTCGGTCGTCCCCGGTCCGATTCTGGAGAAGCTGGGCATCAAGCCGCTCGCGAGACAAGAATTCCGCCTGGCAGACGGAACGAAAATCGTTCGGGACAAGGGGGGTGCTCTCTTCAGGCACGGCGAACGAGTAGGCGTCGCCGACGTCATCTTCGGCGAAGAAGGGGACAGCGTGCTTCTCGGCGCCCTGACCCTCGAGGCTCTCGGTTTGTATCTCGATCCGATCCGGAGAGAGTTGAGGCCTTTGCCGATGGTTCTTTGAGCGGCACGGACGAAAAGGGGTGAAACCTTTCCGCGTGCTTTGCGGGACGGAATGCAATTCAGGCCCGGGGCCCAACAGGTTCACCAGATGCCGAGCGGGGAAGGAGGCTGGAAATGAGAAGGCGTAGGAAATCCTTAGCGCTCGTCGCGGCTTTATTTTCGGTGCTCTGGTCGCTGTCGGATACGCGGGAATGTTTCGCAGCCCGAGGCAAGGAAGATCAGCTGACAGGGGAGCGTGTCATCAACGGCGTCCAGTACGGCAAGCTAACAGTCTATACCTTCGGGAAGGGAGTCAAGCAGGGCAGCTACCGCCAGGAGATTGTCGGGGCAGCTTTTTCTGACCCCAGGACCTTCAATCCCGCCACCGCTAACGAAGCGTCGTCCACCGACATCCTCGATTATGTCTTCGAGGGCTTAACCACTACAAACCGTGTTACAGCCAAGGTTGAGCCCTCGCTCGCTGAAAGCTGGGAATCGAGCGAGGACGGGCTGGTCTGGACATTCCATCTTCGCCGCAACGCCTGCTTCTCCGACGGCAAAAACGTTACCGCTGACGATGTTCTTTTCTCCTTCAACGACGTTTGTCTCAACCAGAACATTCCGGGCGTAGCAATGCGCGACATCCTCACTATCGAAGGAAAATACCCACTCGTCGAGAAAGTTGACGACTACACGGTCAGATTCACCCTCCCGGCAAAGTTCGCTCCCTTCGTCCGAATGGTCGAGGGCGTCAGAATCCTCCCAAAGCACATCCTCAAAAAAGCCGTGGACTCCGGGGAGTTCGCTTCCGCGTGGAACGTTGGCACCGACCCAAGCCAGGTCGTCGGAACCGGGCCATTCAGAATCTCCGAGTATAGAAACGGCGAAAGGATTGTCCTGGCGCGAAACGAATATTACTGGTACAGAGACGCCGAAGGACGCAAGTTCCCCCAAGTAGAGAAAATGACCATTCTCATCTGCCCCGACTGGAACACAATGATGGTCAAGTTCAAAGCCGGCCAGACCGATGCCTTCGCCGTCCGAGGGGAGGATTACGCCGCCCTCCGCGGGCTTGCCGTCCAAAACGACTTCTCCATATACGATGGCGGAGGCGTCCTCGGCAGCGAGTTTCTGATGTTTAACCAGAACGTCGTGGGTGTGCCAGAGAAGATGCAGCTCTGGTTCAGAGACCCGAAATTCCGGCAGGCCTGCGCCTACGCCATAGACAGGGAAACCATCGTCAGAAATGTCCTCATGGGCGCCGGCGAAGTCCTCGACTCTCCCGAGCCGCGTTCCAACCCTATCTTTCATAATCCGAATGTGAAGAAATACGACTATAACCCCGCTAAGGCCCGCCGCATCCTCAAGGAAGGCGGCTACATTGACCACAATGGCGATGGAATCGTAGAGAAGCCAAGAGGAGTGCCTGTCAAGTTCATGCTTACCACAAACACCGGAAACAACGTGAGGGTCAACGCCTGCCAGATCATCGCCACAGACCTCAGGAAAGTCGGCATGGACGTTACCTTTTCCCCAATGGAGTTCAACAACCTCGTCAGCAAGCTCCAGAGTTCCCTCGACTGGGAGGCCATGGTAATGGGGCTGACCGGCTCCCTTGACCCGCACTGGGGAAGGAACGTCTGGGCCTGCGACGGAAGAACCCATTTCTGGAACCAAAAGCCTCCCAGACCATCCGAAGAAAGCCAGCTCCAAGAGTGGCGCAGAAAAGTCGAAGAGTGGCAGAAGGGAGTCACGGATTGGGAGAAGCAAATTGACACCCTCTTCACCGAGGGCGTCCGGGAGATGGACGAACAGAAAAGAGTCAAAATCTACTGGAAATGGCAGGAAATTGCCGCCGAGCAACTCCCCTTCATCCCGACCGTTACTCCCGAATATCTCGCCGCAGTCAGAAACAAATTCCTCAACCTCAAACCGACCGCCCTCGCCCGGCTGATCTTCCACAACGTTGACAAAGAGCTTTCGGTAACCCCGTAAACGCCGGTCCGCGGAAATGGGTTTGACGAGGGGCGCAACGTTGCTCTATGATTTGTCGAAAAAGGACACGGTTGGCTCCGGCAGTTCACCGCGTATCGCTTGACCCTCAGGGGTAATAGGGCTGCAAGCCATGGCAAGACGCCCGTCGCAATTGTTCTTAACGGATAGAGACGGCAGACCGTTGGGTGGGCTGGGTTCCGTCCCCCGGCGTCGAAAGATTATCTCTTTTGGGTGGTATGGTGGCAAATACAGCCACCTCGATTGGCTTTTGCCCTTGCTGCCGGACGCTCACCATTACTGCGAGCCGTTCGGCGGTTCGGCCGCCGTCCTTCTGAATCGCCGACCTTCCCCCGTCGAAACGTATAACGACATTGATGGAGAGGTGGTCAACTTCTTCCGCGTCCTGCGCGACCAGAAGGACAAGCTCATAGAAGCAATAGGCCTCACGCCTTTTTCCAGGGAGGAATTCTACCGCGCCGTGACGGACTACGGTCCTCACCTTTCCGACCTTGAACGCGCTCGACGCTTCTTCGTGCGCGCACGCCAGGTAAGAACCGGCCTTGCTCAGACGGCTTCTCTCGGCCGATGGGCGAACTGCAAGAACACCAGCAGGGCTGGCATGTCCGGCGTGGTTTCCCGCCGGCTTGCGGTAGGTGAGGTTGGCCTACAAGCAGGCGGAGCCGGTGCACAACAGATACGGGAACGACACCATACCGGGCGATCGGCCCAAATCGCCGTCGCGGCAGGTAGCTCTGTTTGACTCCCGGAGGCATCGGGAAAGGAACGTCGCTTCGCGCTGACGCGACTTGGGTGAACTGCGATGATCCACTTGTATAGAAGTCCATGGAGGAGCTTTTTTGACCAGGCCCTGGAGCAGGTGAAGCGCGAACTCATAATTGCTACCCCATTTATCAAGAGAGTGGAAGCTCAGGGTGTCTGCCGGCGCCTGCTTTCCCTGAAGTCGGCTAAAGAGCCCCGTGTGCGTCTCATAACTGACCTGAGAGCCGACAATGTTCTGACAGGCTCTCTGGACATGGATGCGATAAGGACGTTTCAGAAGGAGCTGCGGAACTGTGAGGTCATAACGCTTCCGCACTTCCACGCAAAGGTTTATGTGTTTGACACGTCGCTGGCTGTGATAGGTTCTGCCAACTTGACCACCGCTGGCCTGGACTCAAACTACGAATATGGTGTCGGGATTCGCCATCCTATTCTCGTGCAGCGCATAAAGGCTGACATGGATTCTTACGCGCGGGTGGGTAACGTTCTTTCCCGCGTCGAAATAGACGGTTTATGCCAGGTCGCGGAGGAGATAGCCAGGGAATATCACAATGTTCAAAGCTCAGCCGCCGCCTGGGCTAAGCGGCGGTTCGCCGAGAAACTCAGAGCTGCCAACGTCGAATTCGCCGGCGCACTGGTGGGGGCTAGATCGGCCCAGGCCGTCTTCTCAGACGCGATTCTATACGTGTTGTCACACGGGCCGCTCTCAACCCGGAGCCTGCACCCACGCGTGCAGCGTCTCTTGCCAGACCTCTGCGACGACTCGGTGGAGTTGGTTATCCACGGGGAAAGATTCGGAAAGGCTTGGAAGCACCACGTTCGCAACGCTCAGCAGAGCCTGAAAAGGAGGGGTTTGGTTACATTTGACGGCGAAGTCTGGTCCCTGGCGGGAGCAGGCCCCTGAGGTGCACGGCGCTGCTACGGCCTCGTATCGAAGCCACAAGGTCTGTACTCAAAGGCCGACGCAGGCCGAGCCTTGGTGACCGCAGCCGATTCCGCCACTGGCATGCTCGCGGACCTCGAATGCGTCTCGCAGAAGGGAGAAATTGTGTTGGCGGTCGAAGTCAAAGACGGGCGCCTGACCATCCGTGACAAGAAGGTCTCTGAAATATTTTTCGTGGCACAGCAGGGAATCTATCCTCGGGACAAAGCAAGCGTGGCTGACTTGCTGGCGCGCGAATTCGTAAGCGGCCATAACGTTTACGTCATGGACCTTCTCAGGCTCAGCGAGGTGGTCTTGGCCCTGCTCGGCGAAGAGGGCAGGCGCGAGTTCCTCGAGGCAGTCGGGGTCCAGTTGGATAAGTACCGTTCCGACATCGCTCACCGCCGTGCCTGGGCGGAGCTGCTTGCAAATACGTGAGCCTGACCGGCTGGGCGGCGCCATCTGCGGCTAAATTACCCGGTGAAGTGCAAAATGCACCCTGACAAAGCCCCCTCCCTTCGCCGTTTCCACAGGAAGCTCGCATCGGTTCTTCCCTGGCGCTACATCCTCGCCCGCATCCTTCAGATGATTCCGACCCTTCTGGGCATCTCCATCATCAGCTTCATAATCATTCAGATAGCTCCCGGCGACTTCACCACTTCATACCGCCTCAACCCACAATTCAGCGAGCAGACCCTCAAGGACATGAGCGAGAGGTTTGGCCTCGATAAGCCGCTTTTCGTGCAATACTTCAAATGGCTCTGGAACGCCCTTCGCCTCGACTTCGGCGAATCCACCAAATACGCCGGCATGAAGGTCTTTTCGCTCATCTCCACTCGCGTTATGCGCACTCTTCGCCTTTCTCTTCTGGCAATGTTTTTCACCTGGCTGATCTCCATTCCTCTCGGCATATACTGTGCAATGAGGCAGTACACGCTGTCTGACAAGGTTTTCTCCGTTCTTGCGTTTATCGGGATGTCTCTTCCGACTTTTTTCGTGGCCTTCCTCCTGCTTATGCTCGCGGCAACCGTCCCATGGCTTCCTCCCGGCGGGCTGACGAGCATCCCAAGCGTTTATGAAAACCTTTCTTTCTGGGGCAAGTTCCTCGATTACCTCTGGCACATGACCATCCCCGCGGCTGTGATGATTCTCAGCGGGGTCGCCGGGTTGATGCGTATCATGCGGGGAAACGTCCTTGAGGTAAAAAGAGCACAGTACGTCGTCACTGCCAAAGCAAAAGGTCTTTCCTCTCGCAAGGTCATTTTCAAGCACATCGTTCGCAACGCCATAAATCCGATGGTCACTATTTTCGGCTACGAATTGTCCGCCCTTCTCAGCGGCGTCGGCCTGACGGAAGCTGTCCTCGCATACCCCGGTCTCGGACTCCTCATGCTCGACGCTGTTCTCGCACAGGACATCTACCTCGTCATGGGAGGGCTGATGATGAGTTCCGTCTTGCTTCTCGTCGGCAACCTCATCGCCGATATTCTATTGGCGATTGTGGACCCCAGAATAAAAGTAGGCTGAACGGACTAACCGCCGAGGGCGCAGAGAGCGCAGAGATGGCCAAGGACATCAATCAAGTCACCCAACGGGTCATTGGAGCGGCAATCGCGGTCCATAGGGAGCTGGGACCTGGTCTGCTGGAATCTGCCTGCGAAGCTTGCATGGCAATCGAACTGGCCCAGCGCGCCTTAGCATTTGAGAGGCAGAAGGAGTTTCCCGTCACCTATCGCGGCGTAAAAGTGGACTGCGGCTACCGGATCGATTTCTTGGTCGAACAAAAGGTCGTAGTGGAACTCAAGGCTGTTGAGAGGCTTCTGCCCCTCCACGATGCCCAGCTCCTGTCGTACCTCAGACTTTCGGGCTATAAGGTCGGGTTGTTGATTAACTTCAATGTTCAAGTGCTCAGAAATGGGATCCGGCGACTTGTTAATGAGCTGGAGGAAGAATAAAAGGCTGGCCCGCAGAGTAGCCGTGCGAAGCTCCTGGGAATCCGTCTCCTTCTCTGCGGTCTCAGCGCGCTCTGCGGTAAATTCCACCAGTGGCCCCCCTCAGGCACTAACCACTGAGACCACAGAGCACCCGGAGGAGCTGTAGATGAAAACACGGAGTAGCGAAAAACGACCCGATCCCTCCGCGACGTCTGCGTTCTCTGCGGTGAGTCCTTCTCGGCCGCACCCGGCGCCGAGGTCGCCCTGGAAAATCGCCATGAGGCGTCTCCGTCGCCACAAGCTCGCCCTCGCAGGTCTTGTCGTCCTCGCCATATTCTACATCACAGCCCTCTTCGCCGACTTCATCGCCCCTTACAGGTACGACACCGAGGACAGAAGAAGACCCTACCTCTCCCCGGACACGATTCGCTTCCGCGATGAAAAGGGATTCTCCCTTCGCCCCTTCATCTACAACCGCACAACTGAGCTTTACCTCGGCGAACGTATCGAGGAGCTGGACAAAAGCGAGCGGCATTACATCAAGTTCTTCGTGGAGGGCGACCCTTACAAGCTCTTCGGTCTCATCCCCTGCCGCATTCACCTCTTCGGCGTGGATGCCCCTTCCGGGATTCATCTCTTCGGCACAGATTGGAACGGACGCGACATCTTCTCGAGAATCTGCTACGGAGCCAGAATCTCCCTCACCGTCGGCCTGATAGGTGTGTTCATCTCCTTTACCCTCGGACTCATCGTCGGAGGCATCTCCGGATACTTCGGCGGCCTGACAGACACCCTCCTCATGCGCCTCGTCGAGCTTCTCATGGCTTTCCCCGCCTTCTACCTTTTGATCTCCCTGACAGCAGCCCTTCCCCGCGACATGACCTCCACCCAGCGATACATCCTCATCGTCGTCATCCTCTCCTTCCTCGGCTGGCCCGGGCTTGCCCGCGTCATCCGCGGGATGGTCCTGTCCCTCAAAGAAGAAGAATACGCACTTGCCGCCAGAGCCGTCGGACAAAGCAGCTTCAAAATCATCCTCAAGCACATCCTCCCTAACACCTTCTCCTACGCAATCGTCGCCGCCACACTCAGAATCCCCGGCTACATCATCGGCGAATCCGCCCTTTCCCTCCTCGGCCTCGGAATAAACGAGCCCCAGCCGAGCTGGGGAAACATGCTCGTCCACGCAAGAAGCCCCGGGGTCCTCCCGCAGTACCCATGGATCATCGTCCCAGGCTTCTTCATATTCTTCGCCATAATGGCCTTCAACCTTTTGGGCGACGGCCTCCGCGACGCCTTCGACCCCAAAGGCCTCACTTCCCGTTAGCCGGGCGCTCAGCTTAAGCTCCTCCAGGCGCGCGAAAAATATTGACTTCCTTGGCGTATGAGTCGAGAATAAACAATAGGCGTGGCTCGTCGCGACCGACCATGGTTGAGCGAAGAAGTCGGACACCGGGAGGCTCAAAAAAGGGAGGATTGAGGAATGGGGAGGTCCGTGGGTCTCGGTTTTGTTGTGGGTGTTTTCCTGTGCCCAGCCTTGCTGCGGGGTGGCGTTCAGCGCTTCGATAGCCGTGTCCCCCGACTATCAGGGCCCAGGGAGCGAAGTGATCATCTCGTGGTCTGCCGATTCGGGGAAATCATACAACGTCGAGGCCGCAAGGGACCCGAGGGGCAAATGGGCCCTGCTGAACCCGCAGCCCATAATTGGGCAGGGCGCCATCGAAACCTACCTGCACCAAACCATTGACCCGATCGGGTTCTACCGCGTGGGCGAAGTCGTTGTGCCGTGGAGCAGGACTTTCGGCGGGAGCGGCCAGGACGTGGCGTACTCGGCTCAGCAAACCTCCGACGGTGGATATATCCTCGCGGGCTCGACGTCGAGCTTCGGCAGCGGGCGGGACGACGCCTGGCTGATCAAGACTGACTCCTTCGGAAATGAGGAGTGGAGCAGGACTTTCGGCGGGAGCGAGGACGACCTCGCGCAGTCCGTTCAGCAGACCTCCGACGGCGGATACATCTTCGCGGGCTCCACGTCGAGCTTCGGCGCCGGCCAGGAGGACGCCTGGCTCATAAAGACGGATCCCCGGGGCAATGAGGAGTGGGCGAGGACGTTCGGCGGCGCCAACTCGGATAGTGGGTCGTCGGTTCAGCAAAGCTCCGACGGCGGATATGTCGTCGCAGGCTACACGTGGAGCTTCGGCGCCGGCAGCTTCGACGCGTGGCTCATCAAGACCGATTCGCGAGGAAACGAGGAGTGGAGCATGAGGTTCGGGGACACCGACTACGATTGGGCGCATTCGGTTCAGCAAACATCCGACGGCGGATATATCCTCGCTGGCTGGACGTGCAGTTTCGGCACCGGGTACAGTGATGCCTGGCTCATCAGGACGGATTCGCGAGGAAACGAGGAGTGGAGCATGAGGTTCGGGGACACCGACTACGATTGGGCGCATTCGGTTCAGCAAACATCCGACGGCGGGTATGTTCTCACGGGCTCGACGTTCAGTTTCGGCGCCGGCGAGGTGGACGCCTGGCTCATAAAAGCCGACGCTTCTGGAAAGGAGGAGTGGAGCAAGACGTTCGGAGGAGCGGACCCGGATGGAATCCGCTCGGTTCAGCAGACATCCCGTGGCGGATACATCGTCGCGGGCTACGCGTGCAGTTTCGGCGCCGGGAGTTCCGATGCCTGGCTCATCAAGACAGATCCCTCCGGAAAAGAGGAGTGGAGCACGACCTTCGGCGGGAGCCTCCGCGATCGGGCATACTCGGTTCAGCAAACCTCCAACGGCGGATACATCCTCGCGGGTGAGACGGAAAGCTTCGGCGCCGGGCGCTTCGACGGCTGGCTCATCAAGACCGACTCCCTCGGTAACGCCCCGCTTCCGGAGTGAGGGAGCACGCCTCTCCGCCTCCGGCGGTAATGTCAACCGCGCCGGAGCTGCCGCTAAGTTCCTCCGCGACGCCTTCGACCCAGAGGGCCGGACCCCCGGCGCGAGAGCATCATGCCGAGCTCCGGGAGTCACAAAGGACCGACAGGAACACCGCCGTGGGGGCACTACTGGGAAAGCGACGCCGCTTCCGGCAAAGCGATGTTGACCCGTCCCGGGGCTTTCGGTATAAAGGACGTTGGCGCGCGCATGGAGCGGCCAAACGGGCGCCTTGGCTCGGTGAAAACCGAGGCGCGGGGCGCGTCCTGCCGGAATGTTTCCGAGGCCGACGCGTTTCCGCGCCTAGCAGCCGGTCACGAGGACTGCCATGGGAGGACCGGATTCCAGCATGGTGTGTAGAGGATGCGGTAGGCCCCTGCCCGAGGAACAGGCCAGGGAAATGCTGGGTGACCCTCGTTACTCGGACTGGCAGCGCAAAGGCTATTGCTCCGCCAGGTGCCTCCAGGATCACGCGGCCAGAATCGCCACGGTGAGGCCGCTCGCCCCGGCGCCGCCCCGACGGGTCCAGTCGGGATCGGGGGCTGGCTGATCCTGCCTGCAATAGGCGTAGCCCTGAACCCTCTCATCGCGGTTTTCCTGATCGTGGGATGGCTTTCGCACCTGCTCAGTGCCGAGTGCCAGGGCCTGCTCTCCGTCTACCCGGGCGCGGCGCGGTTGTATCTCTTCGAACTCGTGCTAAGGTCGCTGTGGGTGCCTGCATCTATCGCGCTAGCGTTTCAGTTCTTCGCGAAAAGGCCTGCTGCACCAAAGCTCTTCGTCGCCCTGTTAATAGCCCTCCTCGCCGCCCGATGCATCGGTTTCATCTGGGGGTTGGCCTTGTTCGGTTCCGACTATCGGCCCCTGATCCCCACCGCCCTCCTTCGTACTCTCGGGGCATTGGCCGCCTGCGCGATATGGATTCCCTACTTCAGGAGGTCCCTCAGGGTTAAGAACACCTTTATCCGGTGAGCCACGCGGCCGGGAGAACACGCCTCGCCTTCGGCTCGTACATGGGTCTCCGTACGCAGCCGCAGCGCCCTCGATAGCCGCCGGTCCCAGCCGCCCCTCTCGCCGCTTGACCTCTCCTAAACTCCACATGATTTCAAGATACTTGTGCGTGTTTTGCTCTCTCTCCGCAGGTTATTCTTGATGAGGGATGCGCATAGTGTCCGTTGGGGAATTATCGTTTGGCCTTCGCATCCGCTCTACCATGTGTTTCGGTAGCTACGCTCTTGTCCGGCAATGGCGCAGCCCAAACCCCTTAGAACCTCTCGAATTGCAGACACCTGAAAGGGGCAATCCGAAGAGACAGGCTAGCTCACGACGACACCGAGACCCGAACCCTCGCGACTTCTTTTGGGTAACCTATGCCGGGGCTAACCCACCTCTCAAGCGCTTTGGGCCGCGCGACCTTCGTCCATGCGCATTCCAGAAGCACTTCTTCCAGACTCCCCGTGCTGAAGAGCTCGTTCACGAAAGCGACAAGCCCCGCTGCCAATAACTTTTTGGCCTCTTTGGGGTCTTTACCACAGGTACAAAAGTCGTGAGCCGGAGTGTAAGCAAGAACATCCCCAGGTTCCTCTTTGATCAGAACCGGCGCATCGGAACTGACCCCTGTCGTCTTCACCTCTCGCGCTGGCAGCGCCCGAACCGTTGCCCTCCCCTCTTAGTCTACGCTGCTTAGGCGCTCTGCTGTCGAGAATCTCCCAAAACCGCCCGGTGCTGTCCCCGAAAAACCCAATTTCAGCTTCGGCCCTCCCGTTCGCTCGCAAAACCCCAGATGTGCGGTCCCGGCCACTCGGTTAACGCGCGAAGGCCGCGTCAGGCCGCGCTCTCAAGGGCGCTATCGCCAGCGCGCGAGTTCGGCGACTAACCCGACTTCACGGGGCCACGACCTTTCCCAGGTATGTCGCCCCTTTGATAGTCATCTTCCCCTTCAGAAGCTTCACCACAAGCTCGCCGTCGCCCCCCTCTCTGAGGTTGCTATAGTAGATTGCCAGAACGTAGAAGTTCGGGTCGTCCACCAGTTGCCTTTGCTTCAGCAGCTGCAGCAGCTTCTCGACCGAAGCCGCCCCTCGCCCTTCAAAATCGCCTTTCGCTAACATAACCGCCTCGCCTCCTCTCGAAGGAGACAGGATGCAGTGGTCAGAATTCGCGCTGCCCCGCATTCTGTCTCCTGTTTCCTGCTCTTCAGCCTCTTCCTCCAAGCACCTGCCACAGACAGCCTCCGTTGCGCCTCTGATGCCGGGGATGAACTGCCGTCCGCAGCCATCGCACCACGGGTCGCAGAGACAGAGGTCCTGCCTTATCCCATCTTCGAAGCCGACCTGCATGCCGCATCTGTGGCAGCGGCAAGCCCAAAACCTCTCCGTCATTTCTCGCCTTCGTCTCCGCCCGCCGCACCCCAGCAGTCGAGGAGACTGGCTCCGGTTGCCGCGGCGGCCGTTCGTTGTCATAGTGTAGCAGTGCGCGCTGATACCTGCCAGTTGGCAAGACGAGGGGACAAAACAAAATACCCCTTTCTTGCAGCAGCTCATAGAATATTCGCTTTCTGTTCGCCTGTCAAGCAAAAAGTTTCTTGTACTCCCGCGGGCAGGCCCCGACGGTGCCTCACTGTTAGCTCAGCTTGCTGAGGACGTGCTGAGCCTGCCCAATTGCCGCCTTCACCATGTCGGGAAGAGAGCTCACGGTGTCGCAGTAGTCGCAGTCGTTGCGCCATTGCCTTAGTCTACTCAGGCTTGAGGCGATGCCCGTGCCCCCCGGTCGGGCCCTGAAATGGTCTCTCACGAGGCGGTGGTCGTTCACGTCGTACTTGGGGGTGAGGCCCTGGCGGTCCCGAGCGTAGTTTCGAGCATGGCAGAAAGCCGCGTAGTACGCGCGGCTCACGGCGGAGCGGAACGCCGCTTCCTCACTGAAGGCGATCCCCGGCTCCGTTGCGAGGAACCGTGATAAGCCGAGATACTCTTTCCAGTCAAAAGGCATGCTTCGCTACGTTGGAGGCCGAAAGTCCGTCGTCACGAGAAGCCAGCCGGACCTTCCAATGAGCTGCTGCTCGCAAGCCTGGTACAGTTCCTCAATCGGGGTCAGCAGGCCCTCATCGTACTCCTGCTGCCGGACGTATAGGGTCAGGTACTCATCCTCAATCTCCGGGTCGTGATAGACCTCCAGAGATACCTGGCAGTCTTCACGGAGCCTCCGGGAGGCCGCCGCGCAAAGCGACTCCGCCACCTCTATCATGTCCGGGTGACGGACGAGGTACTCTCGCACCTCTGCTCGTCGCGGAACCCTGACGCCCCCCAACCCTCCAAGCCAGACCAGCGTTGCTTCGATCTCTAACATCAGACTGGGGGTCTCGGCGGCAAACCGCCGGGCCAGGGCCAGGTACTGAGCGGCGAGGCTCCACGACAGCATATAAGGGTCTTCAACAATGACGGTGGGGCGATTCAGAAGACCGTGGGCACGGCATGGCTCCGAAGTGGCCCGAGCCTCTGCCTTGGAGCTCCAAGGGCTGTCCCACCTGAAAGGCTTCGCACCAGTTAGAAACCCGCTAACGGCTAACATTCACCTCACCTCCTGGAATATCTCCCGCAGTGGTTCTTTAATGCACGCTTCAAAAAGCTCGGAGACGCTGCCGTGGGCCCCTTCGACCCAGTCCATTGCCCCATCCTTCCCCACGGCCTGCGCCTGAGCGAGAAAGTAGTCTATATCGAGGATAAAGGCGGCCGTTCCCTCCTTTTCGGGGACTCCACTCGCAAGCTGGAGCCTGCAAGAATCGCGCCCGTCGGCGAGGCTTGACGTGCACCCGACGAGAAAGCTCGTCAGGTTTTGAGGTAATCCCGGGCCTAATGCGGGCCCAAACATGAAGTAGTCCCCCAAGCTGCCCGCCGGGGCGGGAACTTCTATTCGGTTTATGTACCGCAACCCGATCCTCTGCAGTACCCTTATCTCCACCGCTTCTGCAACTGCGGCAAAAGCCACCTGAATCCGCTGCTTGAAGGCGGCCCATTCAGGGTACGGTTTCAAGCACGAGGCACCGAAAGCGCGCGGCCCTATCTGAATGATAAACCTGCCGTCTTCCGTCAGAAACCCGGCACGCTCGGTTACTCGCACCTCCTGGCGGGGCCCTTCTTTGGTTTCGGAAACGTCCACCTCTGTGACAAACCTCTGCTCTTTCCTGGGAAACTCTTTGCACACTTTCTGGTAGACCAGTCCCGGGATGGTCGGGTCCCATTGCGAATCTGGTGGCAGCCTGAACTCACAGGCGGCTTCGACAATAGGCGGCTTGGCGTATTTCCTTTTCATGCCAACGAATCTCGCATAGACGACCCGGGCTACCCCCGCCCGAACTGGCCTGGAACCCATCGATCCCGGTTGAGGACGGGCCAACGCACGCCACAACCTTGCGCCAGGGACACTTTCTGGCGCTCTGCCATGAGCCCGAAGCCCTTACCTTAATTGTATATTATCACATCGGCACCCCACTGTGTCAAAGATCTTTCGAGGGTTCTGGCACCGCCTGCGCGGCATCCCTTCGATCGGCTCCTATGACTGGTCTGGTCGGTCTGCCCTGCACCAACCGTCCGCCCGTCAGCCGCAAAAAACCAATAAACATGTAATCAGACCGACCGCACTCTCAGTCCCCCGCCAACCCTCCGTTGAGCCACAAGCCAGGCCGAGCGCCCCTCTCAGCCGCCATCAATTTCCCCCATCACCTGCTGCAGCTCCTTCGGGTCCAGCTTAATGTATCGCGCCGCAGCCCTCTTCTTCAGAGCCTTGTTGAACGATTCGGAGATGTTCATCTTCAGAACCGCGAAATCGTTCCTGAGGTCCTCCGCGAGGTCGCTTATCTTGAAGTCAACCGGATACTCCACCGTCGGCTTGAACTCTTTTTTCCCTTCCCACAGTCCCCATATGACGCCGATCTCCGCCTCGGCCTGCTCGAGATTCTTCGCCTTCTTGACGAGGTTTTCATTCGTCTGGTAGAGGTCGTAAGCCCTTGCCACTCCGGAGGCGTTTTGGGGCCTCTCAATCCCCCACGCCTGACCGAGCACCGCCAGCCGATAGATTTGCTTTATTGCTTCGTCAATGTTCCTCAGCAGATATTCACCCGGCTCCACCGGTGGATAGATGTAGTGCGGCGGGCGAGCCGCGTCAATCGGATAGGTCAACGCGTTTCCGGGACCGATTTTTCTCCTTTTGACTCCCGGCATCTCCGGCATCGCCAATATGTTGAAACACTGCCGGTACAAAAACTCGTCGTTGAGCGAGCACCAGTTGTATATTGACCGGTTGACCGGCGCAATGTCCGAGAGAGCCGAGACCCCAAAGCCGGGGTACTTCCTGCTTTCCACGTTGAAAACCGTCACCACAGGCACCCGTCCGAGATTATGCTCGTCGGTCTCAATCAGATTGCCATCCTCGTCGTGCAGAAACCACCTTTCCCTTGTCCACGTCCGGTAAACATACTCCTCGTCATCGCCTTTTTCGTAGAATGGATCGGCCTGCTTCTCTCGCGGCTCCCTTATTCTCACCCACAGGAAATTCCCCCGCGAATCCAGCCGGAAGTCCATCACGTCCCGCGTGTCCACCGCAACAAGATACGGCTTTATCCCTTTTTCTCTCTCTTCCGCTTTGGAATTCAGCTCTCCCTTGAATCTCGGCTTGTCCACGACGACGAACACCTGCCCGAAAATCTGTGCGGCGGGGGCTACCTGCTCCTGCATGAACGTGTTCATGCTACTCCCTCTGGCGTCCACGTCCAAAAGAAACCGCTCGTAATCCCCTTCCTCATCTCCTCGTCGGTAGATGGAGTTTGCTTTCCGGAAAATGTGGGCTACGTACGTGTCCACAACCGTCCGGCAGAAGTTGTAGTAGTACGACCTCTGAATCCTGTCCCGGAAATCTTCCTCGTCCTCCTTCACGTGCCGAAACAGGTAATTCGCCCTCAGGTAGTCCTCCCCTCCCTCGTAGCTGTTGAGGTAGAAATTCCACCACCGACAAAACTCCTCATACATCCCGTACGTTCTCTGAACGAAACTTTCCACCTTTCTCCTCCTTCCATTCCCTCACAACCCCGCCCAAAAGCGGGGCTGGGTTCGCCGAGAATGAATCTGCACCCGCCTTCACCGGGGTCGTCTCTTCTCTGGGCTCTCTTCGTCCTCTGTAGTTCCTCTTCAACTCCTCTTGCTCAAAACAAAGAAGCAGATTCTTCGCGCCATTCGCTTTCAGTGGCCAAAGGCCGAAAAACCTGCCCTGTTCTCTTTACAGTGGCCCCCGGGCGTGTGCCCGCGTTCCTGACTATTTGGCAATATTATAGCATAAGCCCAACCATCCGTCAACTACCTGTCCCTTTCCCACTGAACGGCACAGGCCGGTCCAAAAGTTTCTCTACCCTACCCCGCAGTTTTGTTATAAGATGAAATGTAGAATTCGTATGCACGCGCACTTACGCGGGGGGGAATGGCAGAAATGGCCGAGAATAAACTTTACTACGGCGACAACCTCGAAATCCTGCGTCGTTATATCAAGGACGAGTCCATAGACCTCGTCTACCTCGATCCGCCTTTCAAAAGCAATCAGGACTACAACGTTCTGTTTCAAGAGCAGAACGGCTCGAGGTCAAAAGCGCAGATCAAAGCCTTCGAAGACACCTGGCGCTGGGACCGAGAAGCTGCCGAAGCGTACGAAGAGGCCGTCGAAAAAGGGCCCGAGAGAGTGTCGAGGGCAATGCAGGCCTTCCGGATGCTCTTCGGCGAGAATGACATGCTCGCCTACCTTTCCATGATGGCCCCGCGCCTCGTCGAGCTCCGCAGAGTCCTCAAACTGACCGGCTCGATTTACCTGCATTGTGACCCCGCGGCGAGCCACTATCTTAAGATCCTCATGGACGCGGTCTTCAAGCCGGAGAACTTTCGAAACGAGATCGTCTGGAAGCGTTCGCACCCCAAAGGACACGCTTTCACGCGGTACGCCAGAGACCACGACGTCGTCCTGTTCTTCGCGAAGGACATCAACCAGGCCATCTGGAACGCCCCTTACGCAGCGCACGATCCCAAGCGGGCGGCGAAGCAGTACCGCTGCCTGGATGAGAACGGGCGCCGTTACCAGCTCACGAGCCTGCTTAATCCCAACCCGGACCGCCCCAACCTGACCTACGAATTCAAGGGCGTGACGAAGGTCTGGCGATGGACAAAAGAGCGGATGCTTGAGGAAGACGCGAAAGGTCGCATTGTCGTGCCAAAGGGCGGCAAAGGCATTCCGCGCTACAAGCGATACCTCGACGAACAGGAGGGGATTCCGGTGGACGATTTCTGGGCCGACATAGGTCTTGTCGCCGGAGGTGAGCGCCTCGGCTACCCCACCCAGAAACCGGAGGCGCTTCTGGAGCGAATCGTCAATGCCAGCAGCAACGAGGGAGACCTCGTCCTCGACCCATTCTGCGGCTGCGGAACAACCATCGTCGTTGCTCAGCGGCTCAAACGCCGCTGGATCGGCATTGACATCACACATCTGGCGGTAGCTCTCATAAAACACCGCCTGCGGGACGCGTTTCCGGATAGGGTCCTCGAGAATGGAAGCCTCCAGCCCGTTGTCGAATACGATGTTGTGGGGGAACCGGTATCTCTTCCCGACGCGGAGGCTTTGGCGAGCCAGGACCCGTATCAATTCCAGTATTGGGCGCTCGGTTTAGTCGGCGCGCGGCCCGCCGAACAGAAGAAAGGGGCCGACAAAGGGATTGATGGCAGGCTCTATTTCCACGACGAGGCGAAGCGCGGAGGGACCAAGCAAATCGTTCTCCAGGTCAAAGCTGGCCACACGGGCGTTGCTCACGTGCGCGACTTGCGGGGCGTCCTGGAGCGAGAAAAAGCTCACATCGGTGTTCTTATCACCCTTGAGGAGCCGAGTCAGCCGATGCGCGTCGAGGCCGCCAGCGCTGGCTTCTACGAATCCCCGGGTTGGGGCAAAAAATATCCGCGGCTTCAAATCCTGAGTGTCGCGGAACTCCTCGAAGGCAAGCGCATTGATTACCCACCGTCGAGAGAAGTGAATGTCACCTTCAGCAAGGCCCCGAGAGCCAATTGCCCGCCGCCTGAGCAGACCCAGCTTCCCTGTTTGCCGTAAGGAGAAATCCCCGCCAGTCCCCGGACTATTCCGTATCCACCAGCAGCATGTCCTCCAGCGCTATGTGCTGGTAGGCTTCCTCAAAAAAGCGTGTGATCTCCTCCTCCGTGAAATCGCTTGTCTCCTCGACCGGGGTGTTGATGTCAATCTCCACCGCCAGCCCCCTATCGTCGTTCGGGTCGTCGCTTTTTCGCATTGGCCTGAGCCTGAGCCATCGGTTGATGCTGAACTTCCCCATGGATTCCTTGTTCAAAACGCTCACGTGAACCTCATACGGGTCCTGAAAACGCCCATTCCTCAAGTACTTCTCGCAAATGTGCTTGTTTGCGCTCCCTTCCAGGACCTTGAACAACCGCACCACAAGCCCTAACCGCCATACCCTCGTCGGATTCTTCTTTTTCAAGTACTCCGCCAACTGCCTGATTATCCCGGAGTATTCGTCCCAGAGGACGCCGACCCCGCCCCTCGGCGAGGGCTTTCCTTTGCTTCCGTCGAACGCAAGGTCGAGCCTTCCGGCGGAGACCTTGCACTGATACTTCTCAAGCCTGTCCTTCAGAACGATTCTTGGCACGTTCTCCGGTGCGTTCGGCGGGACCGGAAACACCCCCGGTTGACCGTCGAAGGTTCCACCGACCGCCGCGCGGATCGCCTGCGCCATCCCCAGCGGGTCCGAAAAATCCAGCCCACGAAGAAACATCGCCGACTGAATCGAAAGCGGTGTGAACTGTTCTATATCTGCCGCCATTTTCTTCGCGCCCCAAGGAGCTACGTTGGGCCCTATTCTGCCAATTGCCCACCCCGTAGTCAATAGCCTTCGTCTCGCGGGAGGTTTCAGCTTGCCCCGCCTCCGGCTGGGTATTCAGCCAGAGCTCAACCCTATATGCCGTATCCCGCGCCCTGCGACACCTTCGCGGCTGGGTCTCAGACCCCCCTTATAAACGTGGAATTGCATGCTTGTCCTATTTCCTTTGCCACCTGGAGCGCAATCGCCCGTGCCACAACCCTGTCATCGCGGCATCCGGCCTGGGCGCCCGTTCCACCCTTCTCGTCGAAGACGTACGTCAGGCACTCCCTCACAAACTCCTCGTCGTTGACGACCATCAATCCTTCCCTTGTTGCCGCATCGAGATCGTCTATCATGATTGGCTTCGACCGGCTGTTCGTGTCCCATCCGAGGATGCATCGTGTCCCGCTCTGGTCGTACTGCCGGTAATGATAGAGGTAGCGGTAATGTAGCTCGTTCCTCAGGGTGTTCAGGACGCTGTGCCCGTGGTTATTCCGCTCCACCGCCAGAACCGCCTCGTTGTATTCCCGGCAAAGCTCGAGGCACTTCTTCGCGAAGACGTGCGGCGGCCACCGACCGTGCAACTCCGCGACCTCCTCCCACGTCTCCTTGTCCACCACCACACAGCAATCGTAATCTCCCTCCGGCAGCCCTTCCGCGCAGTCCGCTCCCGCCACGTACTCCCTCCCCGGAACTGGCCTTTTCCAGATTTTCAACTGCCCGGACTCGCGTACATCAACAGGTTTCTTCCCCTCAATCTCAACCAGAATCCGCTTCAGCTTCTCCACTTCGAAAACCGGCCTTCCCGACGACAGGAACGCTTCCATATCGTTCGCCGGGAACTCCTGCGGAAACTTCCCCCTCAGCTCCCTCTTTCTCTCCCTGAGCCATTTTATCTGCTCTGGACAAAGGCAGTACGCTCTCTCCAGCGCAATCTCCTCCTCCGACAATTCCAGCGTTTCCCCTTCCAAAAGCTCTATCCTGTAAGTTTCGTCAGCATGCCACGGGAAGAAATGCGCCTTGAACCGGCTTTCCCCGCGCTTTGCCCGCTCCCACTCGTCCCGGAAATCGTTGAACCCGTTCGCAGTGGACTCAATGCAGATTTTCCCTCCCTCCCTCAACGCCTGCATCGCCCCCATTTTCATCTTCTCCGGCTTCGGATAAAACGCGTATTCCGAAAGGTGCAGGTTGTCTATGTCCTTCCCCCTCCCGAACTCGTAGTTGCCGGCCGTCCCGACCACATATCGCGAGTTCAACTCTTCACCAAAAGGCGTCTCCGTGAAGACCAGTTCCCGCCGGTTGTTCCTCTTCACTTTCGGCCGCAGAAAGTCCGGCAACCGCTCGAAGAAGAGCTTCACTCGCTCGAAAAGCTCGATTGTCGTGTCGAGGTCGTGCGCGATGACAGTCGTGTACGTGTTCGGAACGAAGATTGTTTCCTGAAAGAACTCCGCCCCTTTGTACGTCGAAATCCCCACTTTCCTCGCCTTCAGAACTATGTCGAAGCGAGTCCTCTCCGCGTGATATAGGCGCTGCACTGGATTGAGAACGAATCTCTGCAACTTCCTCCGCCGGTTCACTATCCACAACCACTTCTCCGCAAAGTACAGGAAGTCTTGCTTGCAGCGTTCCCATTCCTCCCTGCCTTCTTCTGTCTTCATCAAACGTCCAACCGCCGAGATCGCCGACAGCGCCGACCCCGCGGAACGCGGGGGAGCGCCGACAAGCCGCGCCCATCCCCGTCGAGGCAGGTGGCCGACCCCGCGGAACGCGGGGGAGCGCCGCTGTCGCCTTGCCTTTGCGCCGTCTGCGCCCCCTGCGGTTAAGTTCTTCTCCTGACCGGGCGTCTTTCCCGACGATGCTTCTCAAAGGCATATCGTGCATCAGCCCGCGCGGCTCGCTCCGTCCACGAATGGCGAGTCACGTTCGCCAGAGCCACAAGCGCACGCCCAACCGAAAGCCATCCCGTCGCGTTCGCACGCCGACCGAGCGCTCGCCTTCTCGCCAGTTGCGACTTGCTCGCCGCCCACCCATACAAAGTCCTCTTCGGCTTGAACCATTTCTTCGCCCTTCGCAATGCCATTTTCTTCCACCTCCGTTTGCTTATCGCTAACCCGATCTTTCCATCGCCACCCCGCCAGCCTTTCACCGCTTAGACCGCAGAGAATCGAATGGAAAATCCCTGTTCCCCTCCGCGCGCTCTGCGGTTTCACCTCCTCCCGCCGCTTCCGCAACAAATTATCCCTGCTCGAATGCCCTCTACCCCAAAAACAAAATGGGCAGAGCCTCCGCACCGCTCGCATAACCCGCAATGCGGAAAGCTCTGCCCTGTTCTCTTCTCAGTAGCAGCGCCGCAGGACCGCGTTCAGGTCCCTCCTCGCCCCGGCCTACGGCCTGGCCGCGGGCCTCTCGAACCGGGCTGTGCTGCCCCTATGTTCGACAATCTGGTAGCACTATACCATAAATCCGCTCGTCTGTCAATGCCGCGGCACCTCTTAAACCCGTAGCCTGGCCGGGGACAGCACCGGCAACCCCGGCCAAAAAAGGCCTTGACAGATGCACCCTTTGTGGTATTCTCTTGGTTGTCAACCCTGCGAGACGGACTGTTTCGTAGGCCCCAAGCTCCGGTGGGCTTGGGTTTTTTTATTCCCAGAGGCATTGCGGTGGACAGAGTTGTTTTCTTCGTTGACGGTTTCAATATTTACCACGCGCTCGACGACCTTAATCTCCACGGTTTCAAGTGGTTGAACCTTAGAAAGCTGGCGGGATGCTTTATTCGTCGTCGCGATGAGATCGCAGGAATACTCTACTTTACCGCTTTTGCACACTGAGACCCCTCCAAACTATCTCTGCAAAAAAATTACGTTGCAGCGCTCAGGTCGGTGGGCGTCAAGATCGTCTTGGGACAGTTCAAATGGAAGCAGAGACGATGCCGCAACTGCAATGCACTCTACCAGACATTTGAGGAAAAGCGCACGGACGTCAACATTGCTTTAACTCTATTCCGAGCTGCCATGGATGATGCGTTCGATGTGGCGGTGATCATCTCCGGCGACAGTGATCTGGTTCCGGCCATCGAATCTATCAAGTCCGCGTTCCCGGGGAAACAGATCGGCGTCGTCATTCCAATAGGCAGACCGGCAGAGCACCTAAAGAAGGCGGCGGATTTCCACATGAAGATGAAGAGGAAACACCTGGCGTCCAGCCAGTTTGACGACACCGTACGTCTTGCCGGGGGTGGCCAGGTCAACCGCCCGGATTCATGGAAATAGTCGGGGCGACCTCCCCGATCCTTGGCACTCCTGCCGGCGCAGCGACGCTGCGGCACCTGATTCCTCTTCCCGCGCGCTGGCAGAGCCTTCCGCAAGATTTTCTCACTAACGAAGCCTCAAAAGCTGCCAGTTGCAAGCTTGCTCACAAGGAAGCCCGTGCTTAACAGGATGCCGACGAGAAAGTGCAAAGCAATAGTCGCGGCGTTCGCCGGGAGAAGCTCAGGGTGGCTCGCGTAGCAGCGCCTGGAAACCCTCATGGCTTTGTATGCGATTGGCGCCGTCAGGAAACTCGCAAGGCAAACAACCGGAAATGCTCTCCCAATGACCGTCCCCCCGATGAAAACGTACGTCAACAGAAGCATGGACTGATACAGTCCAATTGCCTTCTCCTTCCCCAGAAGGACCACCAAGGTTTTCTTCCCGACAGCCCTGTCCGCCTCGTAGTCCGGAAACTCGTTGATTAGCAGAACGAGCATTATCAGGATTCCTACCGGCACGGACGCCAGCGCCGCCACAATGTCAAAGGAAAAAGTCTGTATCCAATAAGACCCCATGAGTGTCAGCGGGCCGAACCCGAATCCTACCGCGAGCTCTCCGAGCGCGTGGTAACCGATCCGGACCGGCGATGCCGTGTAGAAGAAGCCGCAAAGAATCCCCACGAGACCCAACAGGATAATCTCCGCCTTTCCTGTCGCTATGAACAAGTACGCCCCAAGAGCCGCCGCCCCGCCAAAGCATGACAAAGCCGCGTACAGGATATGCCGCGCCGCAATCTCCCCGTCTTGAATAACCCTGCTTCCCCCGTTGAATGGCGAAAACTTGAAATTCGCTTCGTCGTTCCCGCTCAAATGGTCGTAGTAATCGTTCGTCAGATTCGTCCCGATATGCGCCAGAGCTACCGTCACCAGAACGAGGACAAAGTATGACAGATTGAACGACCCGGCCCGATACCATGCTATCGCCGTCCCCAGAACCACCGGCACAAAAGTCGCCGTCAGAAACGGCAGCCTCGCCGCCTTTATCCAGATTCTTGTCCTTTGCAAGCTCGCAGACAGAGTGCTCATGGGATTCTCCTATCCGTTCGCCCCGCCGAAGCGGGGTCGCTCCATTGCGCATCGCACCGCTCCTCTTCTTGTCCAATTTTACCCTCTCGTGCAGCGCCCTGCAACCTCGTTGCAGGGTTAAGAAATTCCCTTCCACTCCGCTCCATGCAGGGTCTCTTGGAAATTAAACCGGCTCGCTGCGGCCCCTCGCCCCTCCTGCGAAAAAAGAATTGACTTTTCTCGACGATGTATCTATTTCTTAAAAGGTGCGATGCGGCTGCGCAAGCTTGCGGGTCCTTTCGCCCCGCCGGGGGCGGAGCCGGCCCCGCCATAGGGCGGTTTCTGAATTCTCGCGGTGCCACTTGATGATTACCCGGATTAGAGGAAAGCTCCTCCACGCGAGGCTGACAAGCATCGTCGTTGATGTCGGCGGCGTCGGATACGAGATTCTCATTTCTCTTGCGAGCCACAGTATGCTCCCTCGCGAGGGCTCCGACATCGAAGTCCTCACCTACCTCCATCACAAAGACGACACCATGCTCCTTTTCGGCTTCATGACGGAGGAGGAGCGGGAGCTATTCAGAATGCTCATCGGAGTCTCCGGCATAGGACCTAAAGGCGCCATAGGCATTCTCAGCGGCATACCATCAGTGGATGACTTCAGAGCCGCCATCGCTCGCGGAGACGAGAAGTTGCTCAGAACCGTCCCCGGCATCGGCCCGAAGACCGCATCCCGCCTTATTGTTGAGCTTAAGGACAGAATCGGTTTGGTTCCTGCATACGAGGCCCTTTCCAGGGAGGCTGAACCGACCGAGGAGCAGAAACAGCTCCACGACGCGGCGCTCGCTCTTATCAAGCTTGGTTACACCCAGGCAGCCGCCCAGAAAGCCCTGAAAAAGGTTCTGGAGGAAGCAGAAGAGAAAATCCCCCTCGAGGAGCTCGTCAAGAGAGCCCTGAAATATGTCTGAGAGGTTCGTTACTTCAGCCCTCAAACGAAGGGACGTTCAACTTGATCTCTCCCTCCGACCTCAGTCCTGGGAGGATTTCGGCGGCGGACAGAAACTCAAAGAGCGATTCCAGATTTTCATTCAGGCTGCCCTTGACAGGGGAGAATCACTCGACCACACTCTTCTTTCTGGTCCGCCCGGCCTCGGGAAGACCACCCTCGCTCACATCATCGCACGCGAAATGGGTGTCAACCTGACCGCCACCTCCGGGCCCGTCATCGAAAGGCCCGGCGACCTCGCCGGCCTCCTCACTAATCTCCAGCCCGGCGACATCCTCTTCGTGGACGAAATCCACAGGCTCAGCCGCGTCGTCGAGGAATACCTTTATCCCGCCATGGAGGACTTCAAGCTCGACATAGTCATTGATTCCGGCCCGAGCGCCCGCTCCATCCGTCTCAATCTGAAAAAGTTCACTCTCATCGGCGCCACAACTCGCGTCGGCCTCCTGACAGCTCCTTTGCGATCACGATTCGGCATGACTGTCCGTCTTGACTACTATTCCCCGGAGGAGCTGAAAGGAATCGTCCACCGGTCAGCAAGAATACTCAACGTTCAGCTTGACGAAAAGGGCGCAGTCGAAATTGCCACAAGGTCCCGCGGCACACCCCGAATAGCCAATACTCTCCTCAAGAGGATCAGGGACTACGCACAGATTGAAGCCAACAATTACATCACAGCCGAAGTCGCCGATCGTGCCCTTCAGATGCTTGGCATTGACCACGAGGGACTCGACGACATGGACAAACGCATCATGGAGACCATTATCCACCGTTTCTCCGGCGGCCCCGTCGGCATCAACACCATCGCCGTCGCCGTCAGCGAAGAGCCCGATACTATCGAAGAGGTCTACGAACCTTATCTCATACAGAAAGGATTCCTGAAGAGAACACGCAGAGGGAGAGTTGCCACCCGCCTCGCCTATCAGCACCTCGGGCTAAGCATCAGAGCCGAGCAGGCAGAGCTTTTCTGAGGGGCTCACGGCTTCTCCTGAAAACGGCGGCGCGCGAAGGCGATTCCCTCGGCTTCCATTTTCGTCATCGGACATAGTGACCATGAACATTCTTCTGCACATTTGCTGCGGGCCTTGCGGCACGTTTCCGGTGAGAAACCTCCTTCAGGCCGGCCACCGCGTTACCGGCTTTTTCTACAATCCCAACATCCACCCTTACACCGAGTTCACCAGGAGACTTCAGGCCCTCAGGAAGTTCGCCGAGCAAGTCGGCCTGCCTGTCGTTTATCACGACGAGTACGACCTCCGCGGCTTCTTGCGGGAGGTCATCTTCAGAGAAGATGTCCGCTGCCAGTTCTGCTATCGGATGCGCCTCCTGCGGACCGCTGCCGTAGCCAAGAAGGGTTCCTTCGATGCATTCACCTCCACTCTTTTCGTCAGTCCGCACCAGGACCACGAGCTGATGAAAACCGTCGCCGAGCAGGTCGCCGCTGAAGTCGGCGTTCCTTTCCTTTATCAGGATTTCAGGGAGGGCTATCGCGAAGGCCGCGACCTCTCGAAAAAATACGACCTTTACCGCCAGTCCTACTGCGGCTGCATTTTCAGCGAATACGAGAGGTACGCCGGGAAAGGCCAATCCCCGCCTCGGCGGCGCTCATCCGCCTCCGAGTAGCTTAGTCCCAGTGTCCGCAGAGAGCGCCGAGATGAAAAGGCTCCCTTTGGGAGTGCTTCTCCTTGGCCTGAAAATAAGACCTCCTCTGTGTGGTTCAGTCTCCGCACCTCGGCGTCTTTGCGTTAAAAAAGGAAAGATGTGAAACGCAGAGCCCCGCCCCGGGCGGGGAGAGGAGATTTTCATGGTCTCTGGGTCAACGAAGTTCATGAAAGACTGCCGTGGAAATGGAAAAATGAGTGAAAGGATTCTCCTCTGTATTGGCTTGCTGGCTTTCCTGACCAACGGCTGTGTCCCTCCGGAAAAGCCCCCCGGCCGCTTTGTTCGAGTTGCCGTTCTCCAGGGAGCCGACGCCGCCACTGTCTCTGCGAAAAGCGTGTTGACCGTAAGAGACTCCGCTTCCGGCAGAGTCCTTTCCTCCGCGAGTCGTGGAACGCCCATAACCATCCGTCCGTCTCCTGGGGGCATCACCATCGCCGGCAAACCCTATCCCGTCCGAGAGCTTCACCTCAAAAGCACCTCCGGCGAGGTCTCCCTCAACGGAAGAACCTATCCGGGAACCCTCAAAATACTCCGCCGGCAAACCGGCCTCCTCGCAGTCAACCTCGTTGACCTCGTTACCTATCTGAAAGCGGTCGTTCCTTCTGAAATGCCGCCGAGTTGGCCTCAGGAGGCCCTGAAAGCTCAGGCAGTGGTCTCGCGCTCCTTCGTCCTCTCCCACGCCCTCCGCAACAGCCGCAAGGACTTCGACATCTCCTCCACTACCCAGGTCTATAATCCCGCCAAGCGTGACCCACGAACCGACAAAGCCGTTGACGCAACCAGAAATATCGTTCTGTTCTATAAAGGGAAACTCCTTCTCCCCTATTTTTGCCACTCGTGCGGTGGATTCACCGAATACGCCGCCAATGTCTGGGGAGCTCCGGGCGAATTCCCCCGCCTCGGCGGGGTCAAATGCCCTTTCTGCCGCGATGCCCCCGACTACCGCTGGCGGGCTCGAATGAGCCTGTCCGAGTTGCAGAAAAAGCTTCGCTCCGCGGGCATCGCTCGCCCTCGCTCCATTGCCGTCCACCGCAGAAGCCTCGCCGGCGGCAGGATAACCGCCCTCAAAATCGAGTCCGACGATGGCGACAAGACCCTCAGGCTAAACACATTCCGTGCTATTGTGGGGCCCGACCTCATCCGCAGCGGCTTCTTCGAGAAGGAAGTAAGCGGCGGCTACATCACCTTCAGCGGTCGTGGTTGGGGACACGGCGTCGGCATGTGCCAACAGGGCGCCAGGGCCATGGCCGCACGCGGAAAATCTTTCAGGTCAATCCTCAGCTTCTATTTCCCCGGTGCCCGCATCAGGAAGCCATGATGGTACCTCCGTGTGGCTCCGGCCCGTGCGCTGTCGCCGCGAGGTTTTATCGCATTGCGTCGTTTACCGCGGTCCGTTCTCAAGAAAAAGGCCCTGCGTGTTCCCGGAAAGCTGCGCCGCCCAAAAATGGTATGCCACTTGCTTCCAGCCCTCAAGAAGTCACAAATCGGTTCAAAAGGGGCTTGAATATACCCGGATTGCTGGTATTATGTTAGTGGAAAATCAAGATTTCGCTATCGGCCAGTTGGTGGCGGCTTTCGCCGTGCTCGTATTCTCCTCCGCGCGCACCGTCGTCGCGGGGAGGCGAAAGGCTGTGAGTCATCCGAAGGATTATTCCGCGCGACGTTAGCTATGCGGCTTATCCGCATAGCCAAAGGGGGTGAGTGTCGATGAAGTCTGAGTCCCTTCGCAAAGGTGGCTTCACGCTAATAGAGTTGCTGGTGGTCATCGGCATCATCGGTGTCCTGGCGGCCATCATTCTTCCCGCAATGCGCTCCGCTCGGGAGCGTGCTCGAACTGCCAACTGCCAGAGCAACCTCCAGCAGATTGGCCACGCCCTGCAAATGTACGCCGACGAGTTTGACGGGTTTCTGCCCCACGAGGACGACAAGGACCCCCCGAATAGTTGCTGGTACTTCCTTATAGACTCTTACTTGCAAACGCGCGGACTGGAGGAAGCAGAGATAAATGAGGTCAAGCTCTGCCCGGGTATCAGAGAACGCAAGCCGAGCCGCCCGGAGGGATACCGAATGAACAGCCGGCTCGAGACGTCCGAAGAACCATTCCGCAAGATAGCAACCATCCCCCGGCCCTCTGCCACTGTGTGCGTGTTCGATGCCGGCACGGGCACCAGCGCAACATTAAAATTCAAGGGGCGGGCCAAGACGCCGGACCAGAAGGGAGACGCTGACTTCGCTCAGAGACATCAGGGGGGTGGGAACATCCTCTTTCTGGACTGGCACGTCAAGTGGTATTCCAAGGATTACGTTGATTCCGACTCGTACAAAAACGATGGGAAGGGGGCGATATACTGGGATGTCGTTGGGGGGCTTGAGGAGGACTGACCTGCGGAGTGTCCGAGCACCTCTGGCGAGCCCTCCAAGGCCACATGGATTTGCAGCTTGCGTGAGTTGCACCAGTGGGGGCGAATGGTGTCTCCTTTGCCTTGCATTGGCACGCAAAATGGTATGACAGAGCGAGCGCGCGTCTAAGGCGTGGCGACCCAAAATAGTCCGATCGGGCACCTACCCCGATCAGTGTAAGGACCGCGATATGCCAACAACTTTCGAAAGAAGCGAAAAGAAATATCTGCCGGGGAGCAGCAGATACCACCTCACCTTAGAGGCCGTTAAAAAATTCGCCCCCGTCTATATGTTTCACAAGGACCGCCCCGTTACCAACGTCCGAACGACCTATCTCGACAACGATTCCTTCGACACCTATTACGCCTGGCTCAACCGCGAGCCTGTCCGATACAAGGTCAGGCACAGACAATACGGATACGACGGGAAGTTCTCCGACGAAGTCTGGATGGAGCTAAAGGTCAGAAACTATTCCATATCCCAGAAAAAGAGGTTTCGCATAAAACAGCAACACCTCGAGGCCTTCCTTTCGGGCGGGGACGTCCTCAAAGAGGTAATCAAAGCGAACAAGAAAGTCGCCGATATCGTCGAGACCTACACGAGAATCCAGGGTTACATTGTCTCCAACCGCCTCAAGCCCGTCCTGACCATCGAATACAACAGGGTCTCCTTTCAGCCTTCCGAGGACAGCGATGTCCGCATCACCCTCGACAGGGACATTACCATGCGAAATCTCCTGACCGGCCGGGTCGCAAACGATAGCCACGTTGTCCTGGAGACAAAAGTCTCCGGGCCACGCACTCCCCTTTGGTTGAACGACTTGATGGATGAACTTGGAACAACAAGGGATGTCCGCTTTTCCAAGTTTGCTCTGGCCATGCAGCGCCTTTTCTTCAGGGAAGAAGCCTCTCCCGCAAGTCAACCGGGGGAAATGTCTGCCCCGCGGAAAGCTTCCTCGCCCCCTTCGTGAGCACACGACAAGAGATAAACCTTTCTATCTCTTTCTGCCATATGCAACGAGCATTAGTAAATCGAGCTTCCTTGTTAGCGGCTTCGCTTCTGCTGGTTTTTGCGCTCGGATTCGCCGTGCCCCTGACCTCGCCGGCGGCCGGGCAGCCCGACGCCCCCGCCCCCGCTGAAGCCGAGCCCCAAGCGTCGTCCACAGAGTCTTTGATGAAGCAGCTCGGCGACCTGGTTGACAGGGCTGAACAGCCCCCCAAGGCGCGGCCCGAAGCCCAATCCGAGCAGCCGGTTTCCCACTCGCCTTTTCAGAGGTTCGAGTCATACCTCCGCAACAACGCAAACGCATGGTACGTCATCCTCACCAAGCTCGCTCTGGCCGGCTTTCTCGGGCTAATGCTGGCCCTGGTGTATCGCGCATCCTACACCGGTAAGAAGAAAAAGTACCAGCCCTCCATGATGCAGAGTCAGCTCCTTTTGTGCGTCGGTGGCGCTTTGATATGGATTCTCGTTGAAAACTATCTCGTCCGGGCCTTCGGCCTCGCAGGGATGTTGGGCCTGATACGGTACAGAACCGTCGTCCGCGACCCTAAGGACACCGTCATCGTCTTCCTATCCATGGCTATCGGCATGGCTTGCGGCCTCGGTCAGGTCACAGTAGGCGTCGTTTCCACGGGTTTCATCAGCCTCGCGCTCGCCGCCATGTACGCCTTCGGCATGGGAAAAAAGGTGGAGGAAAAAGAGCCCGGCGATAAGCTTTCTCCTTCGCCCCCCACCGGTGAGTGAAAGCACACGCCTCTGCGTGTGGCTCTTTTTCCCGCCTGAGGCGGCATCAGCACCCCGCGCGAAAAGATTATCCCCTTAACCCCTACTCGGTGAGAGCCTGCGCCAAGAGAGACCTACCACCGGCGAATCAGGAGACAGGAGGAAAAGCTCGTCGTGGTAGCGTGAGGACTTGAAGAGATGACAATGCCGTAGCGTGGCAACTTCGTTCGTTTCAGGACTCCCAGAAATGTGGCGGTGACTCCCCAAATGCACATCTTCTCGAACATCCGTGTCTGCCCCCGAATCGCAGCCAGACGGGCTTGAAAGATGTTCTTGACACAGGAGACTGCGCGCGATACCTTAAAGCGTCAAAGAGCTTTCTTTTTCTGCAAAACGAGATTGAAGGCGAGAGCCACTCAGAGCTGGTGTAGAATCATCCAGCGTGGCTTCTCCCTGGGGAAAGGAGGTTTGTCCCGTGAAACCAACACGAGCGAGAGGTTTTACCCTGATAGAGCTCCTCGTAGTTATGGCCATTCTCTCGATACTGTTCGCGCTTATGATGCCTGCCATCCAGACGGCGAAGGAGAGAGCCAGGGAAGGCAGGTGCAAGCAGAACATGAAGAGTATCGCCAATGTTATGATGATTTTCGCCGGGGAGCACGATGACCATCTGCCAGCGGCAGGGCAATGCATGAGGAACACCGAGTGGGATTGGACATTCGGAGGGAATGTAATCGCTGTTCCGACGGTTGACCCTGCGCCAGCCAACAGGATAGAAGTAGAGAAAGGCTCGTTGTGGAGCTACCTTACGAGCTACCCACGCGTAGGCCCATTCGGTGATCCCTCAGCCAGAGGGATGGCGCCCGAATGGTACGCTTCCCCCGACAAGAACCCCTACCTTTGCCCCTCCGTCGGCCCTGTCGGAAGGAAACGGGGGTGCAGCTATGCTATGAACTACCAGTTGGACACCTATCCTGCTGGTGAGCCTCCCATAGGAATCCAAATCTCGCGCATCAGGAATCTTTCCAGAAAGGTGCTGTTTGTTGACGAATCTGAGCAGACAATCAACGACGGTTGGTTCGTCCCGCAGGGACATGAGAACGACGTACGCTCCCCCGAGCAACTCCGATCCTGGCTGAAGCACAACGGCGGGGCAAACATGGCCTTTTGCGACGGGCACATCGCATGGATAGAAAGGGATAGGTTCCTGAAGATGCTGGACAGCTACAATCCGAATGATTGGCTGCCTCTTCATTGAGGTGGTTGAGAGATAAACGGGCGGCCGCCGGCGAGTTGTGCCGGCGGCTTTTTTGTGTGTCAGAGAGGCGATAAAAAAGCGAAAATTGTCCTTGACTTTCGCTTATATTTCGCCTATATATTGGACAGAATTCGAGAAACCAGCTTTGGCTAATGGACAGGGTTCAAGCCGTGAAAAGTTTCGCGCACCTGCACGTCCACAGCAATTACAGCCTTATGTCCGGGGCAAACGCGATAGAAGAGATAATCCGGGCCGCCGCGGAGATGGGGATGGGTTCGATTGCTTTGGCCGATACAAACGCAATGTATGGGATTGTCCCCTTTTATCAGATGGCGAAAGGTGCTGGCATCAAGCCCATTCTGGGGACGGAAATCGAGCTGGAGGACCGGTCGGTGGTTCTGTTAGCGAGAAACAATGCCGGCTACAGCTCTCTCTGCCGGGTGGTGTCAAAGAGACAGTTCGACGATGAATTCCCCATGGAGCATAGTCCGTGCAAGGGACAGCGGCCGAGATGGACGGACAAGGAGAAAGCCGCCGCGGAGGTCGCCAAGTTCGTCGAGCTTCTGGAGAAAGCCAGCGAAAATGTCTTCATTCTCGCCGACGACGAGGCCGTCATCACGGCTCTGGCGAGGACCGGCGCTAAGGAAAGTCTTTACGTCCGCCTGGAAAACTGCGGCGATTATGCCAGCGGGAAAAAATGTCGGGCGCTCGCGGAGCTGGCCGGGCGGCTGAATCTCCCCCTCGTCGCGGCCAACGAGGTGCACTTCGTCAAGCCCGAAGAATACGCGGTCCATCGTCTTCTCTCAGCCATCAAAGCAAACACGACTCTCCATGCCCTTCCCGACGGAAGGAGCGCTTCCGACCCCGCCCTATGGCAGGGCTGGATGAGAAGCCCACAGCAGATGCATTCCCTTTTCCGAGAAATTCCGGAGGCGATGGATAACGCGGAGAAAATCGCCTCTCTCTGCGACGTTGACCTCGAGCTCGGGAGGATCAAGCTACCGATTTTCCCGGTTCCCGAGGGGGAAACGCCCCATTCGTACCTGCGAAGAATCTGCTATCAGGGAGCGGAGAAGAGGTATCGAACTATCACCCCTGAGGTTCAGCGGCGACTGGAGCATGAGCTGTCCGTCATCGAGAAACTCGGATATGACAGCTACTTCCTCATTGTGTGGGACATTGCCCGTTATGCTCATAGCAGCGGCATTCCATCCGTGGGGAGAGGGTCGGCTGCCAACAGCATCGTTTCTTACTGCCTCGGCCTCACCCACGTCTGCCCCATAAAGCACAAACTGTTTTTCGAGCGATTCCTAAATCTTGAAAGGAAGGATTGTCCCGACGTGGACCTCGATTTCTGCTGGAAGAGGAGGGATGAGGTCCTCAACTACGTCTACAAAAAGTATGGTGAAGATAAGGTTGCGATGATATGCACCTTCAACACATTTGGCTTGAGAGCTTCGATAAGAGAAGTGGCAAAAGTGATGGGGCTGCTTGGGGACGAAATAAGCAATTTCACAAAACGCATCCCGCAATTCGACTTCGGTTCAATGCAAAAAATCGTCGAGGAAGTCCCGGAATGCCAGAGCCTCCCCATAGATAAAGAACCCTGGAAAAGCATAGTCAAAATGGCATCGAGAATTGCGGGTTTTCCCCGTTACTTGAGCATTCACCCCGGCGGAATCGTAATTGCCCCCTCACCCATAACGGACTTCATGCCGGTTCAGTATGCGGCAAAGGGGGTAGTCATCACGCAATATAGCATGAACCCCGTGGAGGACATGGGATTGGTCAAAATTGACCTTTTGGGGCAGAGGTCTCTTTCGGTAATAGCGGACGTTGTCGAAAAGGTTCGTCACAAATACGGCATCAAACTGAACATGAACGAACTGAAGGAAGGCGACCCGAAAACCATAGGCCTCTGGCGAAAGGGAAAGACAATGGGGTGCTTCCAGATAGAATCGCCTTGCATGCGAGGGCTTCTGCGAAAGCTCCACGTGGACAACATGGAAATCCTCATCGCCGCCAGCTCCCTTGTGCGGCCCGGTCCCTCCGACAGCGGAATGACAAAGGTCTTCATCAACAGATACAACGGGAAAGAGCCCGTCGCTTACCTTCACCCCGCCCTGAAACCAATTTTGAGGGATACTCTCGGGGTGATGGTCTATCAGGAAGATGTCATCAAAGTCGCCAATAAGATCGCCGGGCTGAGCTTCGGCGAGGCGGAGATGCTCCGCAAGAGCATGAGCAAGAAACGGGGGATTGAAGCCATCGCCTCCTACGAGGAACGGTTCATCTCGGGGGCTATCGAGAGAGGAATGATGCCCGAAGCGGCAAGGGAACTGTGGCGGCAGCTCTCCGGCTTCGCGGGCTACGCCTTTTGCAAAGCCCACAGCGCTTCTTACGCCTACGTATCCTACCAGGCGACGTATCTGAAAGCCCATTTCCCTGCGGAGTTCATGGCGGCGGTTCTGGCAAATGGAGGGGGATTTTACCATCAGGCGGCGTATGTCAGCGAAGCACGCCGCATGGGATTGCGAATCCTCCCACCGGACGTCAATCATGCGGAACTGGATTTCACCGGCGAGGACGACTGGATAAGGGTTGGGCTGCGGCAGGTGATGTCGCTGAGCGAGCGAACTGCCCGGTCCATCATCGCTTCTCGTCGGAGTGGGCCTTATGCTTCTCTCGCCAATTTCTGTGCCAGAACCACTGCGACCGTCGGGGAAGTCCAGAACCTCATTCGCTGCGGCGCCTTTGAGAGCCTCGGACAAACCCGACCTCAACTTCTCTGGGAAGCCGACCTCGTCTTCGGAGACGGAGCATCCGCCTGCGGTCGCTCCCGTTTTCGTGGGAGGTTTTTCGAGGAACGCCGCGGAATGGAAGATGCCGATTTGTTCGGCGAACTGCCCGGTCCGTGGAACGGGAATGGGGACCGCAATTCAACCTGTTCGTCGAGAGAGGCCACGCCGTTGGCCAAAAATTGCTCCTGCTCCTTGCGGCCCCGCGGGGAGAGTCTCTACGCGGTTAGCGAACAGACCCGGGTGCCGAGATTCGCCGACTATACCCTCGAAAAGAAAATCCAGGATGAGATGAAGATTCTCGGCTTCCCGATTACCGCCCATCCGATGAGCCTTTATGAGGAGGAGTTTCGCAAGCTCGGCATTATCCCCGCAAGGGACGTCCACCACTATGCTGGTCGGACAATAAGGATCGCTGGGTGGCTGGTCACCACAAGACGCGCCACCACCGTCAACAATGAGCAGATGCGATTTCTCACCCTCGAGGACCTCACCGACGTTGCGGAGATAGTTCTTTTCCCCGAAGCCTACAAGAAATACGGCGCTCTCATCGAGAGCTTCGGCCCATACCTGGTCACCGGAAAAGTCGAGGACGACAGCGGCCACTGCACCCTCTCCGCCAATCGCCTCGAACTCCTGTAAGAGAACGCCGGGGTCCTTGCTGCCAGGCGACCCGCCTGACGACTTCTCCTCGCACAACATCCATAATTCGTACCCCGCGGTGGCGTGCTTTGTGCTATCATTGAATTTAGTCGGCCTGACGCAGATAGACATCATTGCCCATAGCCAAAGCGCCAGCAGCACAATGGACGTGTTGCTCAGAATCAAGAAACTGGTCATCAGCAGAAAGATCGCATTCACTTACAAGGCCCAGCAGGAGAGGATTGCCGACGGACTCACCGTTGATGACATCATCGCAGTCCCTTCAGGAAAGGCAAAAGGGAAAAGTTGTATATTATCGAAAGCCCCAATTACGATGGTGTCTGGATATACACCAAGGGCACCATCCGGAGGGTGGGAACACAGGAGATCTTCTGTATCTTAATTTCTTCGAAGCTCGCAACGTGAAGGATGACACCATGAAAGCGGATTGGGATAGATGTCCTCTCTGCGGAACCCGCAACATTGTAAGGACAGTGGGAGACGTTTCAATCGAAACCAGGAGCGGACCGATCCAAATCCCTGGCATCGAATCCCACTACTGCCCAGGCTGCGGGGAGCGTTTCTTCGATTACGAAGCCAGCAAGACCATAGACGAATACTGCCTGGAAAAAGCAGCCGGGAAGAAGAGATAGCGCGGCGGTCTCATCGAGAGCCTTGGCCCACACCTGGTCACCGGAAAAATCGAGGACGACAACAGCCACTGCACCCTCTCCGCCAATCGCCTTCAGTTTCTTTGACCTTTCCAAAAGGTAGGCTTTCCTATAGAACGCAATCCCATTCCTTCGTCAAACGTGCTAATGGCGCTTGCGTTGACAAACAAACGGCATCAAACGCGCAGTCCCGACCCGCCCTGGCGGGAGAGGAGTGTGAGTTTCTCTGCGTCTCCGCGTCTTTGCGTTGCCGACCCTTGCCCATACAATCCCGCCTCGGCGCCATTCGCCCGACGCACACCGCTGGCCTTTTCGGTTGCTTTCCTAATACAAGGCTCGATAATATAAGCCCGCCTTCAACTTGAGACCTGCTGGTCACAGCGCCGTGTAAGCGTCCGAGAGAGTCGAGAGACCTTCTCTTCGACTCTCGCCTCAACGTCAACGGAGATTCCACAGCAGAGAATCATGCCACCGCGTATCGTTGTTATTGGCAGCATCAATATGGATATTGTGATTCAGGCAGACCGGATGCCGCGACAGGGAGAAACCGTCATTGGCTCAAACCTGAGGTTCTTTCCCGGGGGCAAAGGGGCAAATCAGGCTGTCGCGGCGGCACGCCTCGGTGCTGAGACGTTCATGGTCGGCCGCGTCGGCAAAGACAGTTTCGGCGAAGCCCTCAGGTCCGGGTTGCTCGAAGACGGGGTCAACTGCCAGCACGTCCTTGCTGACGAAAACGCCGCGACAGGCACCGCTCTCATTGTCATCAACCCGAAAGGGAACAACAGCATTCTTGTCGCCCCAGGGGCCGCGGAGAATGTCTCTCCGGGAGATGTTGACGCAGCCTTCGACCCGATGCGCCGGGCAGATGTATTGTTGATGCAGTTCGAGATTCCTTTGGAGACCGTCGCCCATGCCGCGGAGCTGGCGCGTTCGCACGGTGTAATGACGGTTCTCGACGCGGGGCCCGCGAAGAAGTGTTCGCACGAGCTGCTGACCACAGTGGACGTTTTGTCCCCGAACGAAACGGAAGCGGAAGCTCTTGCGGGTCTCCGGATCACAGACCTTTCTACCGCAAGGAAGGCAGCGACGAGGTTCCTGGAGATCGGGGTCAGGACGCTTGTCCTCAAGCTCGGCGAAAAGGGGTGTCTCGTCGCCCGGGAAGAAGAGATAACGCATCACCCAGCCCTCGATGTGTCGCCTGTGGATACCACCGCTGCCGGAGATGCTTTTACTGCGGCCCTCGCCGTGGAGCTGGCGAAAGGAGAATCTCTTGACCGGGCTGCTCGCTTTGCGAACGCAGCAGGTGCCCTGAGCACACTCAAGCCCGGCGCTCAGCCCTCCATGCCCACGAGAGAAGAAGTGCTCAGAATCTTGCGCAGAAGGAGCGCCTGAAGAGGCCGTCCGGAGCGCGATGCCCTTTCGGTCTGCGATATGAATGTGAGAGTTAAACTTTCGGCTTCCATCATATGCGCTGACTTAGCTGACCTCGCCTCTGAGGTCGAAGAGCTTGAAAAGGCGCGCGTGGACATGCTCCATTTCGACGTGATGGACGGCCATTTCGTTCCCAACCTCGGTCTCGGCCCGGTCGTCATCGAGCACCTCAGAAAGCTTACGCCGCTTCCTTTCGAGGTGCATCTGATGATTGAAAGCCCGCAGCGCTACGTTGAGCGATTCGTCGAGGCGGGCGGACAAATTGTGGCAGTGCACGTAGAAGCGCTGAACGATTTCCGAGACCTCGCCCTGCGAATCCGAGGAATGGGAGCATCTCCCGCCATCGCCCTTAACCCGGACACGTCAGTGTCTCGGGTTGAACCGTTCCTCGAGGAGGTGGCACAAGTACTGGTGATGACGGTTGAACCGGGCTTCACCGGCCAGCAGCTTCTCAGCGACACAATCGTCAAGATAAAAAAGGTCAAGGAAACCATCCTTGACAGAAGACTCAGCGTGCAGGTTGCCGCCGATGGAAACGTTAGCTTCGAGAACGCACCCTTGATGGTGTCAGCGGGTGCTGGCGTGCTGGTCTGCGGGACATCCAGCCTCTTCTCGCGGAGAGTCGGTTTCTGCGAGGCTGTTCGCCTTTTGCGAGAAAGCTTCTGTCGGGTCGAATGATTCACCTGTCATACAAGGCGTGACCTGCGTTTTCGTCGTCCGTGACGGCGAGGGGGCAAAAAAAGCCCCGCCGGGGGGCGGGGCCTTCTTGCCTTGCCGTTCACGTGCGATCACTGAGAGCGGACGCGATAGAACCTTGTCTTGATGCCGGTTGTCGCTTCGCCCGGCCAGGTTGTCTGCGTGCTCGGCCATGTCCCTGTCACGGGCTTCCAATCTCCCTTCGCAATGTCGTCGGTGCACTCAACGGTGTAGTTGCCCGTGCCAAAGGCGCTCCAGCTAAGCTCAACCTTTCCGGCAACAAGTCTCATCTGCTGGATAGCTCCCCTCGGCAGCTCTTTCCTCTCGCCGCTGAGCTTCACGTTGTCAACCGCAAACCAGTAGTCGTAGTTGGCGTTGTAGTAGTGCCACCTCAGTTGTATCTTCTTTCCGTCGTATGCCGAAAGGTCAAACTCCTCGGAGCCGCTGTCAATCGCGGGGTCTGTTCCGGGTGCAAAGATGGACCTGTCGAGATGCAGCAGGTTAACCCAGCTTCCGGGGACACCTGCGGTAATCACCCTTACATCAACGTCCGCCGTCTGGGCATGAACCGTATCCTCCAGGTATGCCCTGTAGTTCCTGTCGAAGTTCAGACGCAGCTTTATCCATTCGGTGCAGTCAATCTCCTTTGTGATAAGTTGCTCGTCGGCATCAACAGCACCCGCAAGGTCGGTGTCGGTTATCACATACTTGTTGTCCACGTCGTCTAAGTCAGGACTCTCGTCTCCAAGCTTATCGCCGCTCGTAATCCAGAGCCTCCATGCGCCATTCGCGCCGGCCGTGCCCTGAACAGTCCATTTGCCCCCGGCAATAATGTCGGCGTTGCTGTAAAGGGTCGCATACGACTCAAAGTCGTCCTCGAAAATTGCCTGCCTCTTCGGAGGAGTCCAGTTGTACCCGATTCCGATGGTATCTATGTCGAGCTCTCCGGAGGCAAAGTAAACACGAAGCGTGTGCTTTCCGGCTGTGGTCTGGAACTGCTCCTCCATCGGGAAGTGGCTGTAAACACCCCAGCTTCCGGTGACGTAGGACACGCTTCCCTTCAGATCCTCGTCCCAGTAAATCTCAACCACTCCTCCGTTCGGGGCCGCAACCTTCAGAACTATCTTCACCCATCCGCCCGGAGGGTCGCCAGGCGCCGCCGGAGGAACATCAAAGGTGTACCGCCACCAGTTGCCGGCATCGTTGTACCCCATGATGAACTGACCAGGGTTTATCTCCCTGACATCTACGTCGTCGCAGGGACGATATACGTTCGGCTTGTCCGGATATGTCGTGCTCTGGAAGAAGTAGTCGTATCCCAAACCGAAATCGCCCGCAGCCGGAGCTTCAACAGCCAGGACAGGACATCCCGGTCCGGGGTACAGACCTCCCCCGTAGTTGAAGTCCTCCGCCTCGCTCGCAAGCATCTTTATCATAGCCTCGTCCGTAGGAGGAGAGGCAGGCCCTTCAGCTCCTCCCCTATTGACTGCCGCAACCTTGTACCTGTAGTTGCTCCCATCAACAACCGACTGGTCTATGTAGGAGGTCGTCGTAACATACGCTATCTCCTGCCAGGCCGCTCCATCTACGCTGCTGTAAATCCGATAACCAGCAACTCCTGCCTGAGGGCTTGCGCTCCAGCTTAGGTGAGCCGCAAGAAGCATATCCACGCTCAGGTTCGGCGGAGCCGATGGAACTTCGTAGATAACGTTCTCTCCGTAAATCCCCTGTTCCGGAACGCCGGAGTAGCTCATGTTCCCCGTGAACGGCACCCCGCCGGTCGTCCCGGCAAGAGCTTTCAAGGTATAGGTTATGGTCTTGACGGCCGTCCCTGGGATACTCCATCCAATCTCGTTTCCTATCTTCTGACCGCCGCCGAGGTCAACTACCTCCGTACCTGCCGGAATCGTCTCCCTGAGGGTTATCGTCGGAGGCAACGCATCCGGGTTGGCCCTCAGCGAAAGCTTCACATCGAAGGTCGTGCCCACCTGGTAGGAACCCGGCAGGTCCCTCACTGCATACGCATCCGGCGGCTCGGACGGGAGATCGTCAACCCAATGGTTGTTATTTAAGCCGCCAGTGGCTCCGGTAAAGCCGAAATAGGCCGGGAAACCTTGGTAACCTGCAAGGGTGTAATCAATGACAAGCTCCTTAGCGAACCCTGCGGGTTCGTTGCTCATCCACATCTGGAGGTGTCCGCTGTCCATCTCGACCTCCACGTCGAACCAGCCTGTGTTTTCCATGTCTATCGGCGGCGTGTAGGAGGCGAATCCGCCCGAATCCGCGGCGTGGATGCTGGCGTCCTCAAACGAAACGAGGTTAGTCCCTGGTTGAGGGTAGGTGTCGAAGACGATGCCGTAGCCGCTAAATCCCCCCCCATACCAGCCCAGCCAACCGCCTCCTCCTCCCATGCTCGGCCCTCTGACCCAACCGAAAACCATCCCGTCGGCGCCGCTTCCGTCTCCTATATAGATTTTGAATTTGGCGCTGAATTTCGAACAGTCAATTGTCTCGTTGAGCCAGGCCGCGCCTGTCATGCTGTTGATGGCGGGAGTAATCTTAAGAATCCCTGCTCCCTCATCGTATTCTGCGCTTCCGTAAAACTGCCAGCCGGCTGCGCCGAAAGGCTCCAGGTCAAAAACTGACGCCATCACAGAGTTGCGAACGCTTATCACAACCTCGTCCGTGCTGACGCTGTTCGGAAGGCCCAGGAGGTCGTTGACCTCAAGCCGGAACGTCATGTCGCTTCTGTAATTCCATATCACGGGGGCCGTGAAGGTGCACACGGCATTATCGGGGTTGAGCAATTGGAAATCGGGGTGGCTTACGCACGTCCAATGGTGGGTCAGGTTGTCGGAGGTGCTCAGCGACCCCTGCCCGCTCAGAATTACCTCGTCCCCCTCGGTGACGCTGCGGTCGGCGCCGGCAACAGCCGTGGTCTTGACGTTCTTGATGGTGATCCGAACATCACTATCGGTATTGCTATTGCCCAAGGAATCCTGGACGGTCAGGCTGAACACATACGTGACGTCCGCATCCACGCCGCCGGCATCGAAAGTGGCCCTGACGCTGTTAGCGCCAACAAGCGTGTGGGGGAAGCCGGCCGGCGCCGTCCAAGCATAGCTGACGATGTTGCCTCCCGCAGACAGAGAATAACTGCCGTCGAGCGTAGCTTGGGTTCTCTCGTTGAATTCAGCATCGAGGCCTTGAGCGAGAATGAAGGTCGCTGGGCGATTTGTCGTGCTCTGGTCGCCATAGACCTCCAGTTCTCCTATTGAGGTGAATGTGGCCAGGCCGCCGGGTACGCCGAAAATCCTTATTCCCCTCCCCCTGATCACAGGGAACGTGATGTCGTACCTGGCGAAGTTATCTCGACCCGCCGGGCTATCGGTGGTGTCATAAGGAGGGGTCAGCACGCAGGGGACATCCTCCCAGGTGGCGCCGTCCTTTGTGTACTGAAGCTTCAGGTCGGTGAACCAGGCACCATCCCAGAAAATCTGTCCCGCCACATAGACCATTCTGTCGAAGTACAGCGGATTAGGCCACAGATACCCCCAGTAATCCTCCGCCTTGTAAGCTCCGTTCCAGCTATCGTTGTTGTCGTCGTAGGCTTTGTTGTTCATCCCAGCAATCGAGTAGTGGGAAACCACGTACACGTAGTTGCTTGGCGGAGTAGCTCCCGCAGGAGCTGGCAGAGCGAGGTTGCGCATTATCGTGTGATACCACGGCTCCGACTCCGCCCCCGAGCCCTTGGCGTTTTTGGCAATGATTTTGACACCGTACTTCGTCCCAACCGGGAGGTTGCGGAACTCGTACATCGGCTGCTCGTCCCGCTCGAAAGCCAGATCGGTCGCGTAGGTAAACCAAACGCCGGGGGCTACCTCCACTGCCACATCGTAGTCGTCCGCCTCCACAACCCCCTGCCACAATACCCAGAACCCTTTATCCGTCGGCCTGATTTGCGTGATCGCCGGAGGAAACTCAGGCGGCTTGGCCGGAATCACCGTCACGATAACTTCGTCGCTTGATGTCCCGATGGAAGGAGACTGGACCGTAAGTTTGAAGAATAAGTCTGTCCCCCTTGCAACTGTCGGGGCGTTGAACGAAACCTCTGCTTGATTCGTCGGCGTCGTAAAAGTAACTCTCGGGTCCCCAGGAAGCTGCTCCCATGAAAAGCTGGTCGTGTCGGGCGGCCCGGAACCTTTCAGAGTCACCTTATCGCCGCAGAAAACCCTCTGGTCTTTCCCGGCACTAGCGCCGAGCGCGGCGTTCATGAGGAAGTAATCGAAGCTCAGACTGAGATTCTGGGAGAGCGTCCCCCAGGTCTTCCCCATGAGGCCGACCCTTGTGGGGGTCTCGGCGGCGGCTATTGTACCAGCGGACGTCCAACCCGATGTCGGATCGGAGCTGTAAAGGAAATCGTAGGTGTTGCCGGTCCGTTCGATGCGAAGATAGACGTCTCGAGTGCTATAGGCCCTGTCAATCAGGGCGTTCTGGCCGCTTTTCTCCACACGAAGGTTTGTACTCATATAGGGACCCCAGTAGAAAGTGTTATACCGGCTGAAATAGACTACGATTACCCCGTGGAAGTTTCCGCTGCCCGGGCCGTCCCAAATGAGATGGGTTTCGATGAAAAAATCGTCTGCTTGATTAGCGGAGGGAATGTCCACGTAGAGAGCGGGGGCGTTATCAACAGAACTCCAGTGATCGAAGACCGTGGTTGTCGTGGGCATTTCCAATGTCCAGAACCCAGCGGGATCAAAAGATTCCGTTGGCCCGGCGAGAGGAACGTAGAAATTCCATGCCGGGTCTTTTGCGCCATTGAAGACATCCCTGAAAGAGAACTGCGCGCCACCCGCGACTGATGCGGAAACGGCAATCATGAAAACGACCCGAAGGCAAACATGAAGAACGCGCGAATCCGATTTCATTTTTGGTCTCCTTCTTTTACTGACGGAGAACAGGGGTTTTGGCCCTGGCAAATAGCGCAGGGGCACTCCTCTCCCGGCGACGGTGGGGCCGCGTCGCAAAAGGAGAACGACTTTGGGACGAGAACGACTATTCCCTCCCGCCCTGCGGTGTAACGAGCCACGGCGAGGCGCGTAACACGGAACAGCCTAAAGGACCTCTTAAGAGCGATCGCCGTCGTTTTCCCTGCTTCTCCCGGGTTTGGCTTATTTATGATTTCGAGCATTTCGTCTGGTTCACCCTTTGCCGAGCAGTCGGCCCGCTCACGAATGATGCCCGAGGCGCGCTAAATCGCCCGGCTGCCTACTGCGCGAGGCCGAAGATTCTCCCCTGAGACGTTTCGTCCTACGTGGTGATCGCCGAATGGAGTGAAGTCAGCCGGATGGTCATAAGGAGACAATGGGATACATATGGGATTGGCTGTCGGGTGCCCGGCCGTCACTATCCCTCCTCTCCGCCTCCCTTATGTTTGTGCCAGGGTTTTTCTCCCGGACAAAGGAAACGAAGCACAAAGCCTCTAACCGAACCGAAACAGGGCACACAAAAGGATGGAATAGCTTGTAAAAGAGAGACCGCAGGACAATCCTGGGAAGGATTATTCTTGACAGCGAGCACCGATGCTTTTCCCTCTGGCCGCTATTCTAACATGCCTCTCGATTATCCTATGTCTTTACGTGGCGAGTCTCTGACTCTTTTCGTGGCCTGTCAAGTCAAAAAATCGCAGGTAATCTAATCCGCCAGCCGCGGACGGCTTGTACGTGTGTTGTCGCAGAAGGGGGTTGTAAGGATCGAACGCGGGGTTTTCTGCAAGACCACGCAGGACGGTTTTGAAGCGGGTCCGCAAGTCCTCGAAGCGTCGCTTGAGGGGCAGGACCATGCTCACGCCCGTCTCGCGGGCTTGGGCGACCCGCTGAAGCGGATACTGAGAGGGGAGGCTCATTTTCCCGGCGATGACCAGAGGTCGTCCGGCCTAAAGCGGGATTCCGCCAAGTTGTTCTCGGCGGAGATGAATCCACCCGAGTGGTTCGAGGGCAAAAGACTCATTCCCGCCCAAAAGGTCGCCCACAACGGGCAGTTTTTCAACTCGCACAACATAATCAAAGCAAAGAAAAGCCCCGCAAAAGGCGGGGCTTTCTTGCCGTGCGGTTCAGGTGCGGTCATTGAGAGCGGACCCGATAGAACCTTGTCTTGATACCGGTTGTCGCTTCGCCCGGCCAGGTTGTCAGCGTGCTCGGCCATGTCCCTGTCACGGGCTTCCAGTCTCCTTTCACAATGTCGTCGGTGTACTCAACGGTGTAGTTGCCCGGGCCAAAGGCGCTCCAGCTAAGCTCAACCTTTCCGGCAACAACTCTCATCTGCTGGATAGCTCCCCTCGGCAGCTCTTTCCTCTCGCCGCTGAGCTTCACGTTGTCAACCGCAAACCAGTAGTCGTAGCGAGCGTTGTAGTAGTGCCAGCGAAGCTGTATCTTCTTTCCATCGTATGCCGACAGGTCAACCTGCTCTCGCCCGCTGTCAACGGCGGGGTCTGTTCCGGGCGCGAAGATTGACTTCTCCCAACGCATCAGGTTGACCCAGCTTCCGGGGACAACGCCTTCGATCACCCTGATGTCCACGTCCGCTGTCTGGGCGTGGGTGATGTCATCGAGGTACGCCCTGTAGTTCCTGCTGAAGTTCAGACGCAACCTTATCCATTCGGTGCAGTCAATCTCCTTTGTGATAAGTTGCTCGTCGGCATCCACATCACCCGCGAGGTCGCTGTCAATTATGGCGTACTTGTTGTCCATGTCGGCGATGTCCGCACTCTCGTCGCCGAGGTCGTCGCCGGTGGTAATCCAGAGCCTCCAGGCGCCAAGAGCACCAGCTATGCCCTGGACAGTCCAGTTCCCGCTTGCAACAATGTCATCGCTACTGTACAGGTTCGTATACGACTCAAACTCGTCCTCGAAAATAGCCTGCCTCCTCGGAGGCGTCCAGTTGAAGCCGATTCCGATGGTGTCAAGGTTCAACTGTCCAGAAACCGATTCAACTCTCAGGACGTGTATCCCGGAGCTTGTCTGAATCTGCTCTTCCATTGGAGCGTAAGTGAAGATGTGCCAGTTACCGGTAACGTAGCTGGTAGTCCCTATGAGGTTACCGTCCCAGTAAGCGGCAAGCACTCCTCCGCTCGGAGACGCAACCCTGAACGTCAGCTTTATCCAGCCCCCCGGAGGGTCTCCCGGTCCCGCCACTGGAACGTTAAAGGTGTACTTGTACCAGCTCCCCGCATCTATCCACCCGATGTTTGTGTGGAACGTCCCGGGTCTGTCCACCTCCTCCACAGTCTCGATTCCTATGGCGTCGTTGGGACGGTAGTCTCTCGGACCTCCGGTGTTGGGATGCCAGTAGTCGTTGGTGCACTGAACCTGATCGGCAGCCGTCGCCTCCGTTGCAGCGGGGCAGTTCTGGTATCCGGGCCACTGCCCTCCTCCGAAGTTGAAGTTCTCCGCCTCCCTCAGCTCCATGGTTATCCTCGCTTCATCCGTCGGCACGGTAGCAGACCCTTCAACTCCTCCCACGTTGACTGCCGCAACCTTGTACCTGTATCCTTTCCCCTCCTCAGTCCACTTGTCTATGTAAGAAGTTGTGGCGACAAAGGCTATCTCCTGCCAGGCCGCTCCATCTACGCTGCTGTATACTCGATAACCCGCCACACCTTCCTGGGAGCTGGCGCTCCAGCTTAGGTGACCCGCAAGAAGCATCTCCACGCCCAGGTTCGGCGGAGCCGAGGGAACCGCATACACAACATTGTCTCCGAAGGTCTTCGCTCCGTTGACATTTCCTTCAAGCCGCACGCCGGCGGTAGTTCCTGCGGGAACGTTGAGGGAATAGGATACGGTGGTAACTCCCGCTTGTGCCGCTGTGAAATTCCACCTGACGGTGTCTGCTCCAACAATTCCGCCGTGAGTGACGCTTCCGGGGACAACCGAAAGGCCGGCGGGAATGTTCTCCGTGACGGTGGTGGTGGCCGGCGGATTGTCGGGGTTGATTCTGACCGATAGCGATACGTCGGCGGTGCCTCCGGCCTGATAGGATGCCGGCAGAGTCCTGATGGCATACGCGTCAGTCAGGGCGGGCTTGAACCTCAGATCCCCGCAGATAGCCGTTGCCAGGGCGCCGCCGTCATGGCTGGTAACAAAGATGCCCGCGTAGAATGGCGCCGTAAAAGGAATGGTGTGCTGCGCGGGATAGTCCCAGCGCGCGCCCTTCACCCATTCGGTCCCATCGTAGGAGTAGTAGCCGACCCAGACATCCCCTTCGCGTTCCAGCCTCAGCCAGACGGGGCCGAGGAAGGTCAGCGACCCGTTCGCATACGGCTGCCTGGCGGCGTCACCGCCCTGTCGAGCTGCCCCGCCGTGCTTGGTAGTTCTGTACTGCTGGACCATCCCGTTGCTGCGCGACGCCAGCAGGTCCATGAAAATGGAGTCATTATCGAGGTCCTGCCTGACCATAACTCCGACCTTGGTCCAGGCGTTCGGCCAGGTAGTAGGCGGGGGATCAATTCGAAGCGAGATACCGACGAAATCGCTTCCAACCTGTTCGTAGAGGAACCGGAAGCCGTCGTCGTTATCCCAGACATCCTCCCCGTCGGCGCTTATAGTGTAGGTCTGGGTGACCGGGTCATATGTTGAGGAGCCCGGGATGTTGTTGGGGTTATCTTCAGTCCCGGAAATGTCGAGTGCGGTCAGGCCCCAGGGGTCTCGCGGGATACCTCTCTCCAGAGGGTTCTTGACAATGACTGTTACCGAATCGGCGTTAACGCCGCCGACTCCGTCGTTGACCGTCAGTTCGAAGACCAGCTCCTCGGTGTAGTTCCATATGGCTGGGGCGGTGAAGGAGGGTGTGGCGGTATTTGCTCCGGTGAGGACGACCTTTGTGCCGCCGGTCTCCTTCTGGACCCAGGAATAATCGAGCTTTTCGGAGGTGGTGACGGAACCGATTCCATTGAGGGTCGCAACGGTGCCCTCGTAGACTGCCTGGTCCGGGCCGGCAACCGCGGTGGTGATGAGGTTCTTGACGGTGATGCGAACGTCATCATCAGTGGCGGTGTTTGTGCCGTCGCCGACAGTCAGCTTGAACACGTAAAGGGTGTCGGCCTCAACGCCAGGTGCAGCAAAGCTCGCCTGCGCAGTGTTGGCATTCTGGAGGGTAACGGCAGGGCCGCTGACCCGCTCCCACTGGTAACTCGTGATTGGACCCGCAGCCGCGAGTGAATAAGTCCCGTCGAGGATGGCGGTGCTCCTTTCTGGAAATTGGGCATCTATGCCCCGAGCCAGGATGAAATTGGCCGGGCGGGTCTGGTCTCCGTAGACTTCCAGCTCCGCTATCGAGGTGAAAGTCGCCAGGCCGCCTGGTGTGCCGAAAATCCTTATGCCGGTTCCTCTAAGGACGGGGAAAGTGATATTGTGCTCGACGAAGTTGGCCCGGCCAGTAGGGCTGTCGGTGAAGTTGTAGGGAGGAGAGATTTCTATCTCCGGGACATTCTTCCAGGTCGCGCCGTCTTGCGTGTACTGCACAATCAGGTCAGTGAACCACCCGCCATTCGAGGAAATCTGGCCCGTGACATAAAGGATGCGGTCGAAGAAAAGAGCGCTGCCCCACGTGTACCCCCAGAAATCCTCCGTCGTAGCAGCGGTGGCGCTGCTATCAACACTGACGTTGAGGACGCCGTCGTTCATCGCTGGGACGGCACCTCCACCGAAGGAAACATGAGAGGTCGGTGGAGTGGCTCCGGTCGGCAAAGAGAGGTTTCGCATGATGCGGTAGTACAGCACCTCCGATTCGGTGCCGGAGCCTTTTGCGTTTTTGGGTATAACCTTTATGCCGTAGTTTTGCCCGATGGGGAGGTTGCCGATCCCGAACTCAAGGACGGTCAGGTCGGTAGCATAGTTAAACCAGACTCCCGGGGAAAGCTCCAGGGCCACGTCGTAGGCCTGAGCATCGAAAACGGCCTGCCAGGAAATCCAGAATCCCTTGTCCCTTGGCCGAAGCTGCGTGATGGTGGGACCAACCCGAGGTGGATTCGGGGCGTAGCAATAAACCAGGCACTCGTCGGTGGTTTTTCCCTCGGTGGGGGAGATGACCGTCAGCGCAAACTTCAACAGGTAACCGACTTCGCTGGCGGGGGCATCGAAGTGGCACGTGGCCTTGTTAGCGTCAACGATGGTCACGGCGGGCTCATCGGCCATGATAACCTGCTTCCACTCCCAGGATGTGGTATCAGCGGGACCCGCCCCCTGGAGGGTGACGGTCTGGCCAGTTTCGGTCTTTATGTCCGGCCCAGCAGTGGCCCCTTTGAAAAGCCACACCTCGAGGAGGCACAGGTCGGCGCCATTGCCATCGGGGTGACTGCCCACCTGCTGCACAATCGTGATGTAACCTTGGGTGACGTCTAGCATTGGGCACTCGATCTTCGCGGTGTCCGGGAAGGTCGGAGGTGAGGCGGAAGCGGGGGGGACGACCTTACCTTCAAACTCGCACCTCCAGAACTGCCCGTTCGCGGTAGGCAGGAAGTCGCTGCACAGCATGATCTCCGTTGCGGTATCCCCATCGCGAGCCCGCATGATGGTGCCGTGATTGGAGTTACTGGCATCGCCCCCGGCGGCCACGAACTTGTACTTGCCGTTGTCCACATCAATGCGGAATAGCATCGGGTTCGGTGTCGAGCCCCCATGAAGCTTCCCCCCGATGAACTGGTCGTAAATCTCGTCGTCGCCGCTGTATACGCCGCGGTTGTTGGGCGACTCGTCGGTCGCGGCGCTATCCGTGTAGCCGTACCCCGGGTCTGCTGAATACTGAGGGCAGTAAGGTGCGGTGCCAGTCGAGACTATCTTGATGTACTGGACTGACGGGACGTTATAGGTGGGGCGAGTCCACGTGTCCGCGCCGAAGGCAAATGCCTTCACCAATTCCCAGGCAGCGTCAGCGCTGTGCGAAACAAAGAAGGCGGAAACGACTAAAACTGCGAAAAGTCTGAAAATCGCTTTCATTTCTGCACCCCCATGACAATGTTAGATGGTTTACTGACCATACAACTCCTGCGAAGGCATCGTGCCCTCGGAAAGGTCACACGTTGCTTACTTAATCCTGCATAGGGCAGGACAGAGATTCTGTCCTTGGATTAAGAAAGATTGGGGCGGTGGTTGGCCCGCAAGGAGCAGTCGCAAGGCGAGGAAACTGACGCGACATAGGTGAGGTCCCCTATTCTTTCAAGAGGAACTATTACGAAGGCAAAGACACTATCCGGACCTCACCGTAACCATGTGAGAGTCGCGCGAGATGGCCAACCACTTGCCGCCTCAAGCCCTCCACGACGACTGAACGTTCTCAGAAAGAACAAGCTGTGTGCCGCAGCGTCTGTTTTTTCTGGGCTTATTGCTACCGCGCCAGACGGCATTCTGTCAACTTTTTTCTGCCTGAAAAAGTATAGCCTCAGTCTTGGGAGGAATTCACCGCAGAGAGCGCAGAGGGCGCAGAGAGCAACATCAGAACGACCCCCGGTGGCCTGTCGGGCCAGGAGCATGTTGCTGACGGTCCCCAGGGGAGCTCAGTGTTGCCAGCCGTGTAACGCCGCCGTCCCGGCGGCAGTCCTGAGGGCGAGACGCCCTCAGCGGGGGCAGGATGCCCCCGAGACAGCCGGCAAGATGCCCGCGGCACGAGTCCCCCCTCTGGCTGGTCCGGGAAGCGTGCGGTTGCATCCTCAGCCCCCCGTAAGTGAGGGATTACCTGAAAAAGCCAATGGCTCACCTACGGGGGAACCTACCCCTCAAGGCGGGCAGAACGCCGAAAATCGGAAACAGGATTCCCAGGATTATCCTGTTCATCCTGTAATCCCGTCCCTTTGCTTGTTTTCCCGTACGAATTCTACCCCGCCGAGGGCGGCGCTGAGGAATTGCCTGAAAAAGCGGATGGATGACATGCGGCGAACCCGCCGCGGAGAGCTCCAAGTCACAAAGGGGCGGGGGAGAAAGGAACTATTCCTCTTTCACCCTGTAGAATCTGCACCGAACCTGGGCTGAAGGGGGATAGGTGGGATTGACCCGCTCGTTGGGGGAGTCGAGCCATTGAACCGTGGCGCCCTGCCCGGGCAGGGCAGGGCCGCAGGCTTTCCATGATGACGCTCCCGACAGAAGATTGTCGGTGTACTCGGCCTGGTATGACTTGCCGGCGATTGTCGGGCCAAAGCTGAGGATGATGCCCGAAGGGGACGGGACGATGCTTATCGAAAGCGGCTGGTGAGGCGGCTCTTCCCGGAGGACAAGCCACAAATCGTCCCAGGCAGCGTTGGCAGGAGCGGTGTTTAGATTGGTCGCGAACATCCAGAACCTGATTTTCCTGCTGCCAGGAGGGATGCCGTGCGTGGAGGAAAGGACGACCCACCTCCCGGATTCGCCGGATGAAAGCTCCTGCCTTGCAAGAAGGATGCAATCGGCGTTGAAGCACTCGATTGCGATTGAAGGCGTTACGGAATCGTCCTCTGTGGTTCTGAGGACGTGTCCACCCCAGTCGGCGAAAATTCCCCCCCCGGGAGAATCAATGAGGTCGCAAAAGTCGGAAATGTCCACATCCTGGTAGGCTGCGAGGAAATAGGTATCGTTGACTAAGGATTGCGTCTGGCGGTCAAACCTCCCCTCGGTCTGGTCCGCCCAGAAAGACCACTGCCCTTCGGCTCTTTGGCTGCTCGACACGGCGATGAACAGGTCGTTGTCAAAGGAGAACCGGTTGGCAGAGTCGGGCGGGAAGGTCGTGCCTGCATTGGTCCAGTGGAGGGCGGACTGCTCTTCGGCACCGGGATTGAGAAGGAGGTTGCCGGTCTGGCTGCCGGCGGTGGCAAGGATTGTCTCGGAGGGCGGCCCTTCTAAGTTTGAGTCCACAGCCGCAACGTAGTAGCTATAGCTCTGCCCTGGGGTCAAGCCAACGTCGAGGTGCCGGGAAACGTGCACAGGCGATAATGTGATTTTCACGAAAGGTGAGCTGGCGGTTCTTCGGTAAACGAAGTAGCCCACAACATCAGCCTCCGGACTCGACCGCCAACGGAGTGCAACTCCGCCAAGGGTGGGCTCGGCGGAGAGGCCCAGGACTTTCGTCGGGGGAATGAGGGTCGGAGTGGTAGCGTGAGCTTCCGCGGAATCATCGCTCTCAACGGGGTGATAATTCGGGGCGAAGGACCGGACCATATAGATGTAAGTTGTGCCTTCGGCGGTGGCAAAATCGGTCCAGGAAAGGTCGGTTACTGAGGCAACCCTCTCGAAAGCAGTCGAGGCGATTCTGCGATAGACGTTGTATCCCGCCGGCGAAACCCCGGCAAAGGGCACCAACCAGGAAAGGGTGATGTCCTGGTCGAGGGGAGAGGCAGCCGCTGTCAGGCCGGACGGCGGGTCAGGCTTATGGACGAAGTTCCACTCGTACACGACCACCTTTCCCGACTTCAGGGAAACATAAAAACGATTTCGGTGTCCCTTTATTGATTGTATTTTCTCCCCATCTCCGACGTTTTTTCTGAAGAGGACGTGAGGCTCGGTTGTCTTATCCGTAAGGTCGAGGATAAGCAGCTCGCTTCCGCCTGCCTCGGCGGTTGTGAGGTACATGTCGTCGTGCGTGAAGACAGAAGGGAGCAGCGGACTGGAGGATATGCGGCTGCCGGGGTCTTCGGTATCACCATTCCAGTTTATGGGGGAGCCGAGGAGGTGAGGGGACGCTCCATCGGTAGGCATCTGGGCGCTCCAGAGAGAATAGGAGCCGTCGGCCGATTCAATCTGCCGGATGCGAATGAACCAGTGCTCGCCCGGATAACGGTCAGAAACCCTCTCGATAAGCCACCTGCCATCGTGAGTTATAGCATCGGGAAAGATACGGGAGTCCCAATCGCCGGAGCGACACGACCAATACCGGGACTCCGTCACGGCGCCGCCGGAAAAATCCAGCATTGCCTCTGCGCCATCCTGTCCGCCGCACCAGAGGAGGTCACGCGCGGGGTCATAAAGTTGACGGAAAACGGTTGAAGACCCGCCAATCCCCTCATCGGCCACGGACATTTTCTTGGTGGCCTGGTCAATTGACATCAAATAGACCCCTTCCCCGAAATAGACGGTTTGCCCGGATGAAGCGTCAACCGCGAATCCGGAGGATTTCATGGCGGCGGCAATGGCTGAGCCGTGCTTGACAAAGACGGGGGGCGTTGTCGGGAGATCGGGAAAGGGAGCTGCCGGGAACTGTCTCCGGGGCGGAAAAACGGCGTCCAGGAGGCGCGGTTGGTCTCCACTGACATCAATCAGGAATAACTTGCTGCCGCTGCCGCCGCCCACGGCGACCCTTTGAAACTGCGGGTCATAGGCGATTCCGTATTTGCCATCTTCGCCGTAGGGCATCCCGTCAAACTGACCCTGAGCGAGGCAGCGAATCGAGGAAGGGTCGCCGATGTCGAGGATGTCGAGCCAGGAGGATTCACCGACGACATAAAGGCGCGTGGCTTCGGCATTGAGGGCGACTGCGTAGGCGCCTCCGTGCCCGAGGTCGAACTCGCCGCAGAATTGGAAACGCTCCTCCGCGGCTTGTGCCGGGCGAGAGATGTTCTGGGAAAAGCGATGAGTGGATTGAGGCTCTGTCGGACAACATAGGAAAACGAGCAGAGACGAGGTAACGCCGGACAGCAAGTTACGCATCGCACCCCCCGTGCAGAATCCTGAGCCGCAGGCTATAAACGAACCGGTTTATACCAAAGAAGGCGGGGGAAGTCAATCAGGAGACAGGCCTGTCGTGCCGCTGGGTAATCGTGGCATCCCCCGCCAGGGCGAGGCGGGACCCGTCAGAAGTTTCATGGGCAACATGCCTGTGCCACTAAAACCCAGCCATGCCCTCTTCGCCCCCGTCTTGCTGACATTGCGCAAAAGAAAAGCCGCCGGCAAATCATGCCAGCGGCCCATCGGTTCCGTCCTAACTCCTATCTACCTCGTAGGATCAAACCACCTCGGGTCATTCGCGTCAAGAATCTTCAGGAACAGTTTCCTTTCCACCCACCCGATGTGTCCGTCGCAAAATGCGATGTTTGCTCCGCCGTTATGTTTCAGCCAGGACCGGAGGCTCGCCTCGTCGCGCACGTCGTTCTCATGTCCCTGCGGAAGAAACAGACCGTCGTTGAGGGTCATTTCGCTCTCGTCAACAAGCAAGACAGTCCTCGATGTATTCTTGATTTGGGTAATCCTGGTCCCTAAGTTGTTGGTGCCCGAGCTGTGCGGAGGTATGTTCAGACCCGCGTTCATCGAATAGCTCAACCCACGCTTTCTTCCCACGGGCCCTGCCGAAGGGCAAAGGTACGGGTTCTTATCAATCGAAGCGTACCACTCATCCGGCATCTTCCTGGCGCTCGGGTCGCCATAAGTGCCAACACGGGGATAGCTCGTCACGTACTGCCACAGCGCTCCCTCCTCTATCCTCACCCTCTGGCAAGCATCGGGATTGGTCTGGGGGACCGAAATCACGTTTCCTCCCCAGGTCCAGTCGCTTTCGTGGTCCGCGCCGACCCATCCTGCGGTCGGGAACATGTCATCGTGGTCAGTCACGAACATCATCATGCACTTCGCCAGGGTCGCCATATTGCCCTTGCACCTGCCTTCTCTGGCTCTCTCCTTCGCCGTCTGGATGGCCGGCATCAGAAGCGCGAACAATATCGAGAGAATCGCCATCACTACTAATAGCTCTATGAGGGTGAATCCTTTCGCTCGTCTTGATTTCACAGCCAGACCCTCCTTTCTCCGCGGAAAAACCACCTGCCACGCCGCCTTCTCGGCGACCGGTCGTCCGGTTTCCCGACAACTCCTATCTTCATGGTTTTTGCTTTATTCTTCGAATAAAACCCTACCACGCGCTCCTCACAATGTCAAGCCCCATATTTTCACCGCCTGCTCAACCACTCCGCACGCCACGCCCGCCTCCCAGGCCTCATACACCAGGATGCAGCAATCCCATTTGTCCCTCGACTTTCGTACGGTGCTGACCGGAAGGAAATTGCCCAAACTCCTGCAAAGCGGGTTAACCTCCCCCAACATGCAGCCGCGCACTCCCACCCTTCCATTGACATTTTCCTGTCGGCAGGGTATTTAAACGGAGAGCCTTGAATATTTATGGCACAGCATCGTCTAAATTCAACGAGCGGCAGGCAAGAGGGCCCGAGACCACAGCTCTCAGACTTTCAGCTTGTTCAGAACGCAAGAGAGGGAGACCAGGATTCCTTCGAGGAACTGGTGCGCAGATACCAGCAGAAAGTTTACACAATAGCCTATGGTATCTGCCATAACTCGGATGATGCCCTTGACATTTGCCAGGAGGTTTTCATCAAGATACACAGGAAGCTCAATGATTTTCGCGGAGCATCGAGTTTTTACACGTGGGTCTATCGAATCACGGCTAACGTTTCCATTGATTTCCAGAGACGCAAAAAGAAAGTCGCCAGCGTTGAGTTCGATGAGAAAATCCTCGAGGAGCCTCTCCAACAGGCCAGAAATGCCGAAGACAAAAAATTCGACCCCAGAAGAATTCTCGACGGGAAGGAGATTCGCCAGGCCATTCTGAAAGCTATCGAAATGCTCCCCGAAGACCAGAGGGCAACTTTAGTCCTGAGGGAATTGGAGAATCTATCGTACAAGGAAATAGCCAGGGCAATGAACTGCTCCCTGGGAACGGTCATGTCCCGGCTCCATTATGGCAGAAAAAAACTGAAGGAAATCCTTTCGCCTTTGGTATCTTGATCCAGCGGAGGTTCACACATGAGCGGATGTCCCAACCAGAAAGTCCTGCAAAGGTTCGCAGATGGCGAGCTGAGGCGGCTCGGGCGGTCCCGGATAGCTGAGCACATTAACACTTGCGACCTCTGCGCAAGAGAGATCCGCCAGCTCCGGCAAATGGGCCAGCTTGTTTCTGCCGCAATCAAGAAGGAGACCGAAAGCCACGACCTCACCCCCCTCTGGGAGAGAATTCGCCCCGCCATAGCACCTACACCGTCCCCGCGAACGATGCCCGACTTGCTCCTCACCCTTCTGTGGAAACCTGCCGCAAGGGCCGCTTACGCCGTCGTCATCGTGTTGCTCGCCGGGCTTTTTATCCTCAGGCCACTCTTTCTAACACCCGATCGCCCTTTCCTTATCGGGCAGGCGCGGGTGGACTCAGTCTCAACCTATAGCCCCGACATTACAGTCAGCGTGATGGTTTCCCACGCCGACAAGTCGGCCGTTGTCTGGATAACCGGTCTGGACGCCATTGAGGAGAATTGATGCTTAAACTCTGTACTACATATCACAACAAGTTGTTTCGCGATCTTGTCATCCTGCTTTTGGTTTTTGTAAGCAGGATTGTCTTCAGCTCAATAGCCTTCGCCGCCGAAACTGTTCAGTTCGAAGTAACAATTGCACGCGCCTCCCGCTCCGGGACCGATGTTGACAGCAGGTTGGCCTTCGTCAAGGCACGCTTGCTCGGCTACGGGTACAGGAGTGCAACATACGTGAGAGGCTCCCGCTTCTCCCTCGCAGAAGGCAAGTCCGAGAGGTTTTCTGTTGACGGACGAATATCCGGCCTCCTGCAAATGAAGAGCCTCCAAGGCCGCGATGTAGTGCAGTTTAATCTTTCCCTTTATTCCGGCAGCAGGAGAGAATTTGACGCCGTTTACACTATGGCCAGGAGAGGTGGAACAGCCCTTGCAGTTTTGACCCAGCCCGGAGGATCGGCTTACATAGTCATCGTTAGAGCCCTCCGATAGCTTTCCTCCTCACGGCTTTTCGTCGCCTGGCATCCCCTCGCCATCGTGTCGGAAGGTCGCTCACCCCTAACCCGTCCCCTTTCCAGAAACGCTTTCCATCCCGGGCATGGGATGACCGCGCTCGCCGCCCCGCCACACTCGGCTGCCAGCTGCCTTCGCTTGTCTCCGAAAATCGTCGAATAGTCGCTTCTCGCTCAGCGTCTATTCTTACGGAGCATCAGGAGTCGGAAACACAATGGAAAGGGGATGGTCAAAATGATGAAGAAAGCGGTCATCCTTATGTGTGCCATAGCGGTAGCAGCGGCTCCTCTCCGAAGCTCTTTCGCCGGCGATAGGGAGAGAACCGCGGCAGGAACAATCATAGCCGCCCTTGTCGCACTGGCAATCATAGGCGACCTGGTGGCGGACGAGCCTCCTGTCTGCATGCCAGCTCCTCCCCCATGCAGAGTTATCCGCGTCCACACCCCGAGACATGTCTGGGTGGAAGGCAGGTACGTGGAGGTCGTCCGCAGAATATGGGTCCCCGGCCATTTCGACAAAACCTGGGTGCCCCCAGCCTATATCCCGCCTCGGCGGGAATCCGCGTTCGGAGGACGCTGGCAGCAAAGACTCGTTCGGCCCGGCTACTATATGGACGTGTGGCAGCCGGGCCATTTCGAATACAGACGCGAGTCCCAATGGATACCCGGCCATTGGGAAGAGATTTGAAACGTCCCTCTCCTCTGCTCAAAGGGGCCGAGCTCGACTCGGCCCTCTTTTTATGTCCAGGCTCACCAACCCATCCGGGAGGAGGCTCAATCCTCCTCAGCCGCCTGACGTCATAATTCGCCGCGAACCCTTCAGCTTCCATCTGGGTTACTCGTCGCTCAGCCCCGGCGCATGCCCCAGCAACCAAATCCGGGATTCCCCTGCGACGAGGTGAACTTCGTCCACCGGCCTCCTTCCGTTGAGTTGGTGAATTTCCCCGGCGGGCGTCAGGCTCATTGGTAAGTCCGCATTTACCGGCGGTTCTTCACGGGTCATCTTGGAAGAGGGGAGTCGGGTGACCGACATCGTGGTTTTCCACATTTTTATTTGACATCGCTTGCGGGCCGACGTATTATAATAACGTGCGGTGCTGAGAAGACTTGGGTCTTAGGTCAGCGCTGAGCTTTTTTGCTTGGAGCCTGCGGAAAAGCCCATTCGCCCTGCATATATGAGTCGGCGTCTTCCTCTTTGGAGATAGGCCAGCGGGGAGATGGGGAAGGAGGTGCTATGAAAAGGCGCAATGGATTCACCCTAATAGAGTTACTGGTAGTAATGGCCATCCTTTCAATCCTGGCTGCTTTATTACTCCCGGCTATTCAGAAAGCCAAGGAGGCCGCGCGCGATGGGCTTTGCCAGAACAATCTCAAGCAGCTCGGCGTGGCAATGCAAAGTTACATCAACGATTTCGGCGGCTACATGTTCAATTTCGGGGGCGTGATTAGCTTCAACTGGGGCATACCCAGAGCCGGCCAGGTAATGGGGTGGATGGACATGCTCTATCCTTACCTTTCCAACAGTCTCGGCGGGAGGGAAAACTACCCCGAAACTTGCTACTTAGAGAGGACGGCCATGTTCAGGTGTGGGGCAGTCAAGGTCTCCGCTCAGGACGGCCGTCCCTTCCTGACCAACTACGTCCTGAGTTCTCGCCTCTACGTGGACAGCCAGCAGCAAGCGCAGAAATTCGACCTCGGAAGGCTCAGGTATCCTTCCAAGGTCGTCCTCATTTATGACCGGAATAAGTGGACTACAGCCTCCGAGGATGCCGATATGACCGACGAATGGGGCAACAGCGGAACATCCTGGTCCGATGAAGGAGGACCCGGAGGCCTCTGGTATTACCATTCCGGGGGACTGGGTTTGCCAGGCCCCCTGAGTTTCCCAGGCCCACATCAGGGTGGATACAATATCCTATTCTGCGACTCGCACGTCAGGTGGTTCGGGCGCTGGGATAAAGCCAGAATGACACGCCGGGCGCTGCAATGACCGCCACGCCTTTCATCAGCTCCGCAAAGCGAATGGCGCTCCACCTGTAAATGATTATCGAAGCGGCGAGGGAGACCTTCCTGGCCACTTTCTTTTCACAAGCCTGTCAGTCGCCGATAACCGCGCAACCCTTCGCGCGGGGGCATCCCGTGACAAGCGAATCGAGCACGCCCGCGAGCTGACCTGCAAGAATAGGCCGCTCATATCTCCGGATTACATCCTCTCTTCCCTGATAGGCAACGCAACCGTTTCTCTCGTGCTGTGAATAGTACCCCAGAATCGCTCTTTTGATCTCACGCCGGTCACGCGGATTGACCACGACGCCCGCCTTCGCCTCCCGGATAAGCTCAGCCGCAACGCCGTTCTCCGGCGCAAGCGCCAAGATCGGCCGCCGAGCCGCCAGATACTCGAACAGCTTTCCCGTGTAAGCCCCAATCCCGCCGGAATCATTCCGGACGATCAACAGAAGAACCGAAGCGTTCACCTGCTCCTGCACAGACTCCGCGTGCGAAAGCCCCGCCCGCACGGTGAAAACGTCTGAGACCTTGTAGCGCGCCGCAAGTATAGCGGTCTGCTGTGGAAACGTCTCGATTATCCTCACCCGAACTTTGTCTCTCCGCAGCGCCCCCTTCTCGAGGAGTTCCGCGAGAGCGGCCATAAACGGCTCCGGGCTTCTCGCCCGCCCGTAGAAGCTCCCCGTGTACGTCACCGTGAATTCAGCCGGGGCACGGTGAGTCACCCCCGTGTACTCATCCGGGTCATAACCGTTGGTGATAACCCGCACGTTTCTCTCCATCCCCTTCACCCGCAGCTCCCCAAACGCATCCGCTATCGGTGCGGACACCGTCGCGATCGCATCAGCCGCTCCCATCACTCTTCTCTCAAGGAACCTGTCAATCGGCCGCCGCAGACTGTGAAACCATGCCACGTCCCCGTATGCTCTTTGCGACCACGGGTCACGGAAATCAGCCACCCACGGCCTGCCTGTCTCCCGCTTCAGCCTCAATGCTATCAGATGCGCCGTAAACGGCGGCGCCGACGATACAATCGCATCAATACCCGCCTTCTGCATTATCGAAATGCCCGCCCGCACTCCCGACCAATACCATCCTATCTCCGGGTCGGGGACGAACACAAACGTATTAGCCAGCGACCAGAGGAGCTCTCTGGAGCGTCCTCCCGCAGCTCGCGCTCGCACAGCCTCCGCGGGTGTCGCCGGGACTCTCCTCCCCGTCGCCATCAGCAGCAGTTTCTTCCCCAGAAGCCTGATGTCGAAAAATGGCGTCCTGACGATGCGCCCGGCACCGAAGCGCTCCGGCACATCATCGGGCGAGGTGGACATGTAGTACGCGCTCGGCACCGCCGTCAGGACATGAGGTTCCCAGCCGAAATCCGGCAGGTACTTGAAAAATCCCAGAACCCTCCGCACACCACTGCCAATCCTCGGCGGAAACATCGTCGAGATTATCAGAACACGCCTGCGCATCTTCATGGCGACGAATTCCCTCTAACCCAACAACGAACATCTTCCACGCCCGCAGGCCCGGCCGGGCCCCTCGTCCATCACCCCCGCTTCCCCCAGGGGTGCCGCCAGCGCGCCAAGTGCGCGCTTGACTCCCTCCGTCCAAATCCTATTATCAATGCAGGCGCTGAACAGATGCGGCAATCTTTCGGACGCAAGCCCTCTTCATGCCGCAGAGCCCCCGATCCGAGGGACGAGTGGGCAACCATCATAGCAATTTCGCAGCGCACCGAAGAATATTCGTTTCTCGGTAATTATACCCGAAAACTGATCTCAATCAGCGAGGCGCCCCTGGCGCATGAAACACTCTTCAGGCGAGACGCAACGAGGACAAACTTGAGCACTAAAAAGGGACTAAACGCCGCAGTTCTCGGACTCGGATGGTGGGGGAGCAAGGTTCTCCGGAATTTCTGTGACCGTTCACCTTTTTCGAAGATTTTTGCCTTCGACAAAGACCCCGAGCGCGTCCGGCAATCCCTCGCTCAATGGAACTTTCAGCCGCTCAAAGACCTTCGGGAGCTGTGGGACCGACCGGACATACACTGCGTCGCCGTGGTCACTCCGCCCCAGACGCACTTCGGCCTCGTCCGTGAAGCTCTCCTCTATGGCAGGCACGTCATCGTCGCCAAACCTCCCGCCCAAACTGTGGACGAAGCGAGGCAGCTCTGCGCCCTCGCCGAAAGCAACCGCCTGGTCTTGATGGTTGACTCCACGTTTGTCTTCAACCCTGCGGCCCTCAAAGTCCGCCAGCTTGTCCAGGAGGGCCTTTTCCCGGAGCTGAAGTTCGTCCAGTCCGTTCGCTGCGGCGACGACCTTCGCTTCCACAACCTCCAGCGCATCCTCGACCTTCTCCACATCAGCCGCATGGACGTCATCGAAGACCTCGCCTTCCACGACATTTCGGTCCTGCGAACCGTTTTCGACCAGCCACTCGCCGTACGCTCCGTCCGCCGAGTCCACATCCTCGACGCCGCTCTCTGCGACACAGCCTTCATCGAGCTTGACATGCAGGGCGTCCCCGTACACATCAGGTATAGCTGGTCTCTCCCCGACCGAAGCCGCCAGCTCCTCCTTTTCGACTCGGAGAAATTCCTCCTCTTCGATGACCTCAGACCAGAAAAGAAAATAGAAATCTGCCGCCTCGCCACGAAAGAGACGATTTTCCCCGATTATCCCGACGTAGAACCCTTGCGAAATGTCGTCCAGCACTTCTATACTTGCATTGTCGAGCAGCAGCAGCCCTTGACCGGCAGAGACTTCATTCTCGACGTCATGCGAACTTCGGAGGAAATCCGTCAATTCGGTCTTTCCGGAGGCCAGTCAACTTGAAAGTTCCCTTTCTCAATCTTCAGGAACAATACCTCCAAATCAAAGATGACGTTCAGGCTGCGTTCGATGATATTTTGCGGCGGGCAATCTTCATCTCGGGCAAGTATGTCGAGAGATTTGAAAAGGAGTTTGGCGACGCGGTTGGCACGCGGTTCTGTCTCGCCGTCGGTTCCGGAACTGCCGCCCTTCACGTGGCCGCCTGGGCATTGGGACTCGGCCCCGGGGACGAAGTCATTGTCCCCGTCAACACCTTTATCGCCACCGCCGAAGCTGTTTCCCTTACCGGCGCCAAGCCTGTCTTCGTTGACCACGACCCGGAAACCTACAACATTGACACCACGAAAATCGAGGATTCCATCACCCCGAGAACTAAAGCCATCATCCCTGTCCATCTCTACGGACAGCCAGCCAACATGAAGACCCTCGCTGAAATCGCACGCCGAAGAAGCTTGACCATCATCGAGGACGCCTGCCAGGCTCACCTCGCCCGCTTCAATGGAACAAGCGTAGGCAATTTCAGCCGAGTTGCGGCCTTCAGCTTCTTCCCCGGCAAGAACCTCGGCGCATACGGGGACGCAGGGGCTGTCCTTACCAACGATGCGGCTCTCCACGAGAAAATGCGCCGCATCCGCGTCCACGGTGAAGCGGAGAAGAATGTCCACGAAATAGTCGGCCACAATTACCGAATGGCTGAACTTCAGGCTGCGGTCCTTTCCATAAAGCTCCGTCACCTCAAGCGCTGGACCGCCCGCCGTCGGCAGGTCGCGGAAATCTATCGCTCCCTTCTCAACGGCATCGAACAGGTAACGCTGCCCTCCGTCCTCCGCGGCGCCGAGCACGTCTATCACCTCTTCGTGATCCGCGTCCCTGCCGATAAGCGCGATGCCCTCCGTTCATACCTTCAGGAAAACGAAATAGGCACAGGATTGCATTATCCCGTTCCGCTCCATCTCCAAAAGGCCTATGCTCATCTCGGCTATCGCCGGGGGCATTTCCCCGTTGCAGAGAGTTTCTGTCGCGAGATTCTCTCGCTTCCAATGTGTCCCATGCTCAAAAATTCACAGGTGGAATATGTGTGCGAAAAAATCAGGTCGTTCTTCTCGTCGTGAAAAAGAAGCCGCTGCCCCGTCGCCCTACTTCAAGCATCCCCTGGCCGTCGTGGAATCCCACGATGTGGGAGCCGGAACGCGAGTCTGGGCCTGGACCCATGTCATGAAGGGCGCCAAGGTCGGCAGCGATTGCAACATCGGCGAGCACTGCTTCTTCGAGAGCGGTTCCTCCGTCGGCGACCGCGTTACCGTCAAAAACGGAATATGCATCTGGGAGCTTGTCACCGTCGAGGACGACGCCTTTCTCGGCCCCAACATGATTTTCACAAACGACCCGAATCCCCGTTCGGGCTTTCGCAGACCGTTAGTGCCAACCCTCGTCCGGAAAGGAGCGACCATCGGGGCTGGCGCCATCATCATCTGCGGCATCACCCTCGGCAGATATTGCTCTGTCGGTGCGGGGGCGGTCGTGACAAAGGACGTTCCCGACTACGCCCTCGTCTACGGCAATCCGGCGAGGCAGCATGGGTGGGTCTGCCGATGCGGCATCAAGCTCAACTTCGCCGAAGCAAAAGCCCGCTGCTCCTGCGGCAGAGAATATGCTTTTGACGGCACCGCGGTTCGTTCTATGGGCAGGGAAGATTAGCCCTTTCAAGCCAAATCGCGAGGCGTGACAGGTGCCCCGGACCTATTCGCCCAAGGACCATCAACCCATGAAAGCCGTGCTTCTTGCGGCAGGTGAAGGGAAACGTCTCGGTAGGCTGACCGACAATGTTCCAAAGGTCATGCTGCCGGTCAATGGCGTGCCGGTCATTGAGCACGCGATCCGTCGCCTTCGACTTCAGGGCTTCCGGGAGATTTTCGTCAACCTCCATCACCTTCCGGATGTGATCCGGGGCCATCTCCGGGACGGTCACCAGCTCGGCGTGAAAATAACCTATTCCTACGAGCCGCAACTCCTCGGCACCGCCGGAGCCGTCGGAAAAATCCTCCCCCAGCTCGGCGAAGGACCTTTCCTCGTCGTTTACGGCGACAACCTCACCGATTGCGACTTCCTCCAGTTCGTCAAGTCTCATCGGAGGAACAAAGCCGCCGCCACCGTCGCAGTCCACTGGCGGCAAGACGTTACTTCATCCGGCGTCGTGGTCTTCGACGAAAAAAACGGGCGAATCGAAAAGCTCGTCGAGAAACCCTCCCCGCACGAAGCCGCCTCTCTCGGCCACTGGGTCAGCGCAGGAGCATTTGTCATCGGTAGCCAGGTCGCTGGCCTCATTCCACCCGGCTTTTCCGATTTCGGGCGGGACATCTTCCCTCTCGCACTCCAGCGTGGTCTCCCTGTTTGTGCTTACAAGGTCAACAATGTAATCTGGATAGATACCCCCGAGGCATATGCTCAGGCTCAAGAACTCTGGAGGAAGATAAACACATGATTATCACCCGCACACCTTTTCGCATACCCCTCGGCGGGGGCGGCACCGACATCCCCTCCTACTACTCGAAGCACGGTGGATTCATCTTCAGCACCACCATTGACAAATACATGTACATCATGATTCATCGCCCGCTCGTGGATGACCTCATCCGGGTCATTTACTCCCAGTCGGAACGCGTCGAGAAGATTGACCAGCTAAGGCACGACATTGTCCGCGCCTCTCTCGAATTCATGGGCATCGAGAACGCCATTCAGATAGCATCCATCGCCGACATCCCCGCCGGAACAGGACTCGCCTCGTCCTCCGCCTACGCGGTCGGCCTCCTCCACGGTCTGCACGTCCTGAAAAGGGACTACGTTTCCCTCCAGACCCTCGCGGAAGAAGCCTGCCGCATCGAACTCGACATCCTCAAAAAGCCCATCGGCAAGCAGGACCAGTACCTTTCGGCTCTCGGGGGTTTCCTCGTCCTGGAAATCGAATCGGACGGAACCGTCCACGTCCGTCGGGCAAAAATCTCCGACCAAACACTCGACCAGCTCAACGCCAATATCCTCTTTTTCTACACCGGGATTTCCCGAAGCGCCGACGAGATTCTCCTTCACCAGTCCACCGCGGCCCAAAGGGACGATTCTTCCGTCGTCGAGACCCTCCATCGGATAAAGGAAATCGGGCGCGAAATCCTCCGTTCCATCGAGGAAGGAGACCTCAACCGTTTCGGTCGCCTTCTCCACGAACACTGGACCGTGAAGAAAAATCTATCGCCAAAGGTTTCCGACTCACGGATTGACCGCCTCTATAATATCGCCCGCAACTGCGGCGCCCTCGGCGGAAAAATCATGGGCGCCGGCGGAGGTGGATTCTTCATGTTCTACATCAAAGAAGGTCACCAGCGCCTCCGCGACGCGATGAAGAAGGAAAATCTACGCGAAATGCGGTATAGTTTCGATTTCGAGGGAACAAAGTTGCTGTCTAATCTCTTTTCCTGGAGAAACCGCCCGTGGCCTTGATTGAACCGGCCTGCCAGCTTCTTGACGGGGCCAATTAGAAAAGGAAGCCTCGCGGGGGAGGAAAAAAGAATGAAAAACGAGAAATTCCTCAAAACCTATTTTTCGGAAATGAAGGAGACCATTGACCGCATGCCTCTTGAGGCAATAGACAGGGCTATCGAAGCTCTCTTCGACGCCTGGAAAGGCGACCGACAGGTTTTCCTTGTCGGAAACGGCGGTTCCGCCGCTACCGCCTCCCATGCCACCAACGACCTCAACAAAGCAACCATCGTCGAGGGCAAAAAGAGGTTTCGAGCTTTCTGTCTCAGCGACAACGTGTCGTGGTTCACAGCCCTGACAAACGACCTGGGCTGGAGCGAAGCTTACGTCGAGCAGTTGAAGAACTACTTTCGACCCGGCGATTATGTCGTGGCATTCAGCGTCCGCGGAGGGAAGCCCCAGGACCCTTCCCGCGAGCAGTCGCAGAACCTCCTCAAAGCCCTTCGGTACGCAAAAGACAACGGCGGCCGGACCATCGCCTTCACCGGCTTCGACGGAGGCGCAATGAAAAACCTCGCCGACATCTGCGTCATCGTCCCGGTCAACTCCATTCCTCACACCGAATCGTTCCACATGGCTCTGGAGCATCTCGTCGCAAACTGCCTTCGGGAGAAGATTGCCGCCTGCAATGAATAAAGCCGTCTTCTTGGATAGAGATGGGGTTATCAACGAAGTCCGCATTGTCAAAGGGAAGCCCGTCTCCCCGAGCAATGTCGAGGATTTCAAAATCCTGCCGGGGACGAAGCAGGCCCTCACCGCCCTGAAATCAAAGGGATTCCATCTCTTCGTCGTGACCAACCAACCCGAAATCGCCCGCGGCACCCTCCGGCAGGATGACCTCGAGCGTATGCACCGTTTCCTCATGGAAACCCTCCCCATTGATAAGATATACGTATGCGCGCATAATGACGACGACAATTGCGGCTGCCGCAAGCCTGAGCCGGGCTTGCTTCTCGCCGCTGCAAAAGAATGGGATATTGACTTGACCTCATCGTACATGGTCGGCGACCGCTGGAAGGACATCGAAGCAGGGGCACGCGCCGGATGCACTACCATCCTCCTCAAATGTCCCTACTCCGACGAGCATCCCCACGTGGAAACCGTCCGAAGCGATTACACCGTCAGTAACTTGCTTGAGGCTTCCGAAATCATCCTGTCGAGGGAAGGACAACCCCAATGAAAATGTTCGTTGACTCCGCGAACCTTCAGGACATCGAAGAGGCTTTCAGAAGAGGCTTCCCCAGCGGGGTCACGACCAACCCGTCAATCCTCTCCCGAGAGGAAAAGTGCGACTTCAAGCAGCACATCCGAAGAATAATTGATCTCATCCGAAAGTACGGACCCGATAAGCCCCTCAGCGTCGAAGTCTTCGCCGCAGACCCCGAAGGAATGCTCCGCCAGGCCGAAGATTTTGCGAAAGAGTTCAGCGATTACGCTGAGCTTTACATAAAAATCCCCATCGGCTGGGATGAACTCCTTGTCGTCCGGCAGCTCCGCCAGAAAGGGATCAAGGTCAACTGCACCTGCTGCATGTCATTCAATCAAGCCATAATGGCCGCTCTCGCCGATTCCGATTTCGTCAGCCTCTTTGCCGGAAGGATCCGCGACGCCGGATACGACGCCTTCCAGATTGTAAGGCAGACCAAGGACGCTTTCCGCGAGGGCAATCTCCGTTCTCAGCTCATCGTCGGAAGCATTCGCCACATCATGGACGTAAACCAGGCCTTTCAGGCCGGGGCAGACATTGTCACCGTCCCGCCGCAGTTTTTCCGGCAGCTCGTGAGCAACCCGAAGACCGACGAGGCCGTCAAACAGTTCCTGAACGATTTTGCCAGCTGGCTGAAATGAAAATTTCGATTAAGTCTTCTTCTCGGCCCAGCCCCGTCAGAGCCGAAAGAATAAAGTGGTCAAACCACCACGCGAAACAGAAAGACCAAGACAACTTCTCCCCGTGTAACTTTGACCCAAAGCGTCTCCTCGATGTTTTTCTCGCGGCTGGCCTCCTCGTCGTCATTTCTCCCCTCTTTCTATTGCTGGTCTTCGTCGTGAAAACCACCTCTCCCGGCCCCGTCTTCTTCGTCGGAGAGCGCATTGGCCGCGCCGGCAAGCCATTCCGGATGATAAAATTCCGCACAATGCTCGGAAATGCCGAAAAGCTCGGCCCCACTGTCACCGCCGAGGGAGACCCTCGCGTCACACCCATCGGCCGCATCCTTCGTCGAACAAAGTTCGACGAGCTGCCGACTCTCGTTAACGTCCTACGAGGCGACATGAGCATCGTCGGCCCTCGCCCTGAGACCGCCCCCTGGATCAATCTCTACACCCCTCAGGAACGCAGCGTCCTCCTCGTCCGCCCCGGCATCACAAGCCTCGCCACAATCCTCTACCGCCACGAAGAAAAACTCCTCGCCGGAAAGAAAATCCAGGAAGCTTATCCCCCAATCATGAGAGAAAAACTGCGAATCGAGCTTGGCTATCTCCGAAACAGGTCCGTTCTTACCGACCTGAGAATCATCGCTTTGACCGTTCTCGCTATATTCCGGAAGCATTCCCCGAAACCCGAATCTCGCCTTTCACCTTCATTATTCTCGAAAGTCAGCAAAGTCTCGTGTGAGAAGTTGCCAACGATGAACCGAAGCCAGAAATGAAAGTTCCCTATTCGCGTCCCGACATCAGTGACGCCGAAATATCCGAGGTGGTCGAGACCCTCCGATCCGGATGGCTCACCACCGGCACAAGAACCGCCCAGTTCGAAAAGGAGTTCGCTGCCTTTTGCGGCGCAAGGCACGCAGTAGCGGTTTTCTCCTGCACCAGCGCCCTCCACCTCGCTCTTCTCGCCATTGACTTTCGCCCGGGCGACATCGCCGTCCTTCCGACCTTCGTTTTTGCCTCGACTGCTAATGTCGTCATCCATGCCGGCGGTATTCCTCTCTTGGTTGATTCTGAGCCGAAAACCCTCTGCATAGACCCCGAAAAGCTCGAGTCATCGCTCGAACGCCTTGCTCGCGGCGAGACTGTTTCGGGCGTGCGCTCGCCGCTCGATTCCGTCAAAGTGGTCATCCCCGTCCATTATGCCGGGCAGATGGCTGACTGCGACCGAATACGAGCTGTCGCCAACCGGTTCAACCTCAAAATAATAGAGGACGCAGCTCACGCCAATCCCTCCCGCTATCGTTCCGCTCCCAATCAACCGTGGCGAAACTGCGGACAGACCGGCGACCTCACCTGCTTCTCCTTCTACGCCAACAAGTGCATCACTACCGGCGAGGGCGGAATGGTCCTGCTTCAGCAGGATGATTGGGCAGAAAAGCTCCGCCTCATGCGCCTCCACGGCATGTCCAGGGATTCTTCCTCGTCTACTTCATCCTGGGAATATGATATAGTTCTCCCCGGATTCAAATGCAACATGACAGACTTGCAGGCAGCCCTCGGCCTCTGTCAGCTCCGCCGCCTTCACCAGCTTTGGAGCCGCCGCTCGGAAATCGCCGCCACTTACGACAAAGCTTTCCGGGAGCTGCCCGCAATCGAAACGCCAAGCATTCTTCCGGATAGGGTGATGTCCTGGCACATGTACGTGATTCGCCTCAAACTCGAAATGCTCAACCTCGACCGACGAGCCTTCCTCCAGGAGCTGAGCCGCCTCGGCGTCTCAACCACTGTCTGCTGGAAACCCCTTCACATGTTCTCGTACTACAAACAGCGTTTCGGATTCAGAGACGAGGATTTCCCCGTCGCATCACGCGAGTTCAAGAGGGTGATTTCCCTCCCCATTTTCCCTTCCATGACTGAGGATGCGGTGGATAAGGTCATAGAGAGCGTAAAATGGCTCTCGCAAAAGCATGCCCTCTAACCGGGGTTACGCTGCGGTGAGCACCATTCGCCGAAAACTTACGGGGCTGAGGTTCTATCTCTTCGGCTCCTTTAGACGGAATCAAATCGCATGGCGCGTCGTCATTGACGCCACTTCTCTCGGCATATCTCTCACCGTTGGTCTGGCAATCTGGGACATCCTCAAAGACCCCAGGGGAATTGCCGCCACCTTCTCCGCCCCATACCTAACCCAGCTCATCAATTTCGTCGCGGTCTATATCGTCGCCCTCGTGAGCGTCGGCATTTACAGAAGCATCCCCTCCTACGCCTGGAGAAGAAAGACCTACAGCATCCTCAAAGGCATCGTCCTGGGCCTTCTTCTCTACACCTCCTGGATGCGTTTCGCTTTCAACGAACCCATCGCGGGAAGAGCCGGAAGCATCATCGGCTCATTTTTCGCCGTTGCCATTCTCTCTTCCCTTCGATTCCTCAGCGCTTACTTCCAGACGAAGTTCTCCATCATCAAGGTCAACGGCACCGCCCGTCACCGCATCAACACCGTCCTTGTCGCCGGGGGGGCCGGCTACATCGGGTCTGTTCTCACGCGCGCCCTCTTGAAGAGGGGTTATAAGGTCCGAGTCCTCGACCTCCTCGCCTACGGACGCTCTTCCATAGAGGAACTCCTCGATTCAAAGCAGATCGAGCTTGTTGAGGGCGACCTGCGGAGAGTGGACTCTGCTGTCGCTGCCTTGAGAGGCGTGGATTGCGTTGTCCATCTCGGCGCCATCGTCGGCGATCCTGCGAGTAACCTCGACGCGGACGCCACTATTCAGATCAATTGGAACGCAACCCGAATGCTCGCCGACGCCGCCGCTGCCCTCGGCGTCTGGCGATTTATCTTCGCCTCCAGTTGCAGCGTCTATGGTTTCTCGGAAGCAGTCGTGGACGAAGACTCCATCCCCGAACCCGTTTCCCTTTACGGTGCTTCCAAGCTCGACGCCGAAGACGCAGCCCTCAACTGCCCCGGCGAGCACTGCCTCACAGTCCTTCGCCTCGCCACAGTCTTCGGACATTCCTATCGTCCACGATTCGACCTTGTCGTAAACCTTCTCACAGCCAAGGCCGTTACCGACGGGCAGATCACCATTTTCGGCGGACAGCAGTGGCGACCATTCGTCCATGTCAGGGACGTAGTTCGCGCCGTAATCCTCTCCATGGAAAGCCCTGAGCACCTCGTTTCCCGCCAGATTTTCAACGTCGGCGCAAACTCTCTCAACCTTCGGCTCTCCGACCTGGGAGAAATCATCGCTCAGGTCGTTCCCGGCACCAAGCTCAACATCCTTCCTGAAGGACGCGACATACGCAGCTATCGCGTTTCCTTCGACAAGATTCGTGACCGGCTTGGATTCCAGTGCCAGGTCAACATCGCAGACGGAATTGCCGAAATGGCTCATGCCCTCCGAACTGGCCAGGTAGGAGATTACCGCGACCCCAGGTACAGCAACATTGACATGCTCTCTGCCTCCTACGAGAGCATTCTCAACCTTCCCCAGCCCGAGCCTTCTGCAACCATTAGGTTCATTAAGAGTGCTCGCCGCCTGGCCGCTAAGCTGCCCTCCCATCTCACCGACACTGACTGAAGGCAATCAGGGTTGTCCGCCGTCCCGCTTTATTGGCCCTTGCGCTGAGAAAGAGACTCGACCAAGCGCGGAGTCCCGCCCCGCCTTGGCGGGGTCGGTTATATGAGTTTCTCTGGCGACAGACAGGGCTACTGGCATTGCAGCCAAGGACACCGCAGCTCTATCCGGCTGCTTTCACAGTGCAACCTTCGATAAAGCAGCACGCGTTTCCCGGTCCGAAATCACCTGCGACAGCACGTACAAACCAAGAAACGTTATCAACACGATCACGACTCCGATAAGCGTGTGCGGCCAGCTTTGCGCCACATCCTCCCCGAACCTATCCGCAAGAAAAGCCGTGACCAGTAGCCGAACCACGTTCGCCGCCATCGCCAGAGGAAACGAAGCCAGAATAATTACGACCTTCTTCCACAGCCGGCCGCTCATAAGGTACGCCACGGGCAGGCTCGCCACCGAAAGAGTCACAAGCGTCTGCAAGCCGCTGCATTCATCCGCCACAACAAGACTGAAGGTCGGGAATTTCAGAATCGCCCCGTCTCGCACAACCGCCATCCCCAGCCACGAAAGCATCTTTCCCGCCAACGCTGCCCCTACAACTTTCAAAGAACTCGTCGTCGCCACCAAGACCGTTCTCGGCAAGGGAACCGCAAGGAAAAGATAAAGCAGCGGGAACGCCACCCCGCGGTAAATGCCTTTCCCCCATATCAGAAGCACAATCCCCTGGATGAGCGCGACCATCCCCACCTGCGACGGCATCGGATGGTCAATCACTATCCCGAAGAGGTTCAGCAACGCCCCTCCGAGCATCAGCGGAAACCCAAATCCCGCACTTCCATGAGCCTCCTCCCCTCTCAGCTCCGAAACTTTTCGAGATATGACCACCAGAGAAAGAAACGGCACAACTACCAATTGCCACGGCTCGTCTCCGCTTTTCAACTGCTTCACTCCCCAGTCAAAAGCCGGCCAGAAAAATGCCACCAGAAGCGCCCCAGCAAAAGCGAGGTGCACAATCCGCCATGGGTCCTTTCCGGTTCTCCTCGCCCCGCCGTGGCGGGGTAGAGCCTTTCCGCCTGTCTCTTCTTTCATCTGAGTATGTCCGGCAGAATCCGATGCACCTCGCAGGCAAACCGCAGCACCGCCTCCCTCGTTTCCTCGCTTTCCGATTCCTCGGGGTAGATAACCTTCACCACGATGTCGCTTTTCTTGAAGAACGACCTAATTCGCCTCTGCGTCCTGCCGAAGAGTTTGCTGAGTCTTCCCTTAGCCCCGGCATCCTCGATCAGCGCCCCTTCCCTGACAAACCCCGGCTCCAGAAGGTCGCTCTCCCAGAACAAAATCCCCATCCTTTCCTCGTTTCTCTCCACCCACCCCTCTTTAACCCCCGCCCGCCGCAGGACCCGTGCGTCCTCTCCTACCAGGACCGGCCTTTCAGCCCTCACAATCCTCCACCCATGCAGCTCGTAACAGCTCAGCGGGTCCAGCCACCGGCAGACCTGAAAATAAACCCTTTCATCACTCTCGGGTCTTACATAGCATCGAACAACGAGGTCGTATCCCCCGCCTGTGAATGTCACCATACTCGCCATCTTGTCCGTCACTGTCCGGTCCCATTCCCAACCAGCTATCGCTTCTGGAATATCCCCCAGCTTCTCGATGCTCCTCCTGATTCTCTCTGCGTTCAGCCTTTCTCCCAGAGAGTCGAGCAGCAGACGAGACGCCACTAAAATCGCAAGCATCGCCTCAACCGCGACTATTCTTCTCGTCACCGGTCGCATTCGCCTTTCTCTCCTGGCTTCCCGAAGACAACGCTCGACATCGCCCGCCTCTCAGCGAACTCCACGCCCTCTGCGGTCAAATGTTCACCTCCGACGAGGCCGTGTCTCCACGAAGACGGCCCAGCCTCCTAGCGCACCTTCCGCCAGCATGCCCTCACGCCCTCGGCGTGCTCGCAACAACCGGATAGACCCTCTCCTCCAACCTCTCGTTCGCCTTCCAGACCTCATCCCACACCGCCTCTTTTCCGGTATACCCTGCCGTCCGCCCAAGAACCGTCGTGAACGTCGCCTCCGCCCCTCTCCTCGCCTCCGCCAGAATCGGCCCGCTCACGATGCTGTTCACAAAATCGTCGTACTGGCTTCCGCCTTTCTCCGCCTGCCATTCCCCTTCTTCCGACTTGATAGTCCCGGGGCTGTAATAAGACCCTTTCGTCCCGTAAATCTCTCGCTGCACTCCCGGCGACTCTTTCATAACCTGTCCGGAAATGTAATTCAGATGCACCGGCCCCGGATACTCAAATGCAAGATTGAAGTGGTCGAAAATGTCCCCGTGCGTCGTCCGGACCTTCCGCCCGCCGTACCCGGCGCACCGGATCGGATGGCCTCCTATGAACCAGTTCAACACCCCGAAGCAATGGACATTCTGCTCCACAATGTAATCTCCCGATAGCCACCGGAAGCAATACCAGTTGCGAACCATCCAGTCCTTCGTCAGAGGCTCCGGCGCCACCTCCCCGACGTGAAACGGCCCGAACGTGTAAATCGCCCGCCCCTGCACAATTGTCCCCAGAGCCCCCTCCGCGACCTTCTTCTGCGTGTCAATGTACTGGCTGTCATGGTGAGCCTGCATTCCAACCATCACGCTGAGTCCCTTCGCCTTCGCTTTTTCCCCTGCCTCAACAACCTGCCGACATCCCCACGTGTCCACCCCAACAGGCTTCTCCATGAACACGTGCTTCCCGGCATCAACCGCTTCCACGAAGTGCCGCGGCCGGAAACCAGGCGGACTGCAATGAATTATCCCCTCCACCTCCCTCATATCCAGGACCTTCTTGTATCCATCCTCTCCCGCAAAACAGCGCGATTCATCAACCTTAAATCTCCTCTGAGCCGCTCTCGCCCTGTCCTCAAACCAGTCTGCAACAGCGATAATCTCGCACCGCCCTGTCCTCACAAACTCCGCTGCGTTTGTGTTGCCACGCCCGCCGCAGCCAATAAAGCCGAACGCGATTTTGGAATTCGCGGTCGTCCTCCTGAGCGGCTCCGCCTTGACGATGCTCAACGTCGAGGCCGCTGCCGTCGCCATCGCAGCCGTCCTCAGAAAATCCCTCCTGGAAATTTTGCTGTCTTCCCTGCTTTTCATGGCGCCCTCTCCTTTCACCGACGACTCACCGATCAACGATGCCTGATTAACCGCTCGCTACAACCCCTCAGAATACCAGTTTCGCCAGCCATGTCAATTGCCGCCTTGCCCGTCACTCCCCCCACGTCAGCACCTTTCCCTTCCGGCAAAATCCATTCTCCACGACGAGCAATTCCCCTTCTCGTCAATTGCTATCATTGCCGCCGTCTCTCCGCGAAGGCAGCTGCCCGTATTCAAAAACCTGATCCTGCCATTCCCCTCAAGCCCCTCCCCCATCTCCACAACCTCCGCCTTCTCCGCAAAAATCGGCACGTGCGTGTGCCCGAATATCACCCAATCCGGATATTCCTTTATCTGTTTCCCGATGGCCTTCGCCTTCAGCGAGCCCACCGTCAGCCGCGTCGCATCCAGAAACTTCCTTATCAATTCCTTCTTATCCTTCAAGAACGTCCTGCTCCCTCTCGACGATTTGTGTTTTTTTATCTGCCCCAGAATTATCCTCTGAGCAATGTCGAAGAAAATGTCCTGCGCTATCTCCAGCGCAAAACCGTATTCCACTCGCTCGTCCGCCCACCGGAAAAACGCACTCAGCACTTTCCGCAGTTCCTTCACCTTCCCCTCGGTCGTCTCCTCCTGAATCCTCCGGAACAACCTGCTGCTCGGCCCTCCCTGTCCCAATCCCGTGCAAATCAGACTGTTCGCCGGGATGTTGCATTCCTCAATCCATTTCAGACTTCCGCGAGGCGGGTCTCCCGACATCCACTTCAGCAGCTCCCTGAAAACCTCCGTGATGAATACCCACGCAAGCTCAAAGAGATGCCCGTGCGTCACAAGACCCCACCCCCCACGCGGCAACACCACATACAGGTTCGGATAAACCACCGAAAGCGGCAGATGTTTCCCTTTCGGGAAAAGCCCCTCCAGGAAAAGCGCCCCATACTGTTTCTTCTTCCGCCTCCCTCTCGCGTAATCAACCCCCGGCATGTTCAGTTTTCGGTCCCCGCCATACGAGCAATCAATTATCCCCGCCTGCTCGTACGCAAACTCCGTTGGGTCTTTCCCCTTCCTCAACCTCATCAGAACGCTCACCTCTTTCTGCACCGAATCCCACACGTCCTTGTCGTGATTGCCCGGGATGTAGATGATTTCCTTCACAACGTCCAGCTTCCGAAGAGCTGTGAAAAATCCCCTCCCAGCCGAATACGCTTTCTCATACGAAGCCACTGAAAAATCCAGCACGTCCCCCGCAAGGACCAGGTAATCCACCATCTCCACCCCAAGCTCCTCCAATCCCCTCCGAAACCACCCCAGATCAGGCTCCCTGGAAGAGCCCCACTCCAGGGCGCTCGCACCATCTCCCAGATGCAAATCCGAAAGAACAACAATGTTCCTCATCTGGCCTCCTTCAATCACTGCCAAGCCTCCCATGTCGGAGACCTTCTGCGTTCTCCGCGTCCTCTGCACCCGTATTTTCTTTTTTCTTCACGCTCGCCAGCGTGCATACAGGGCGGCGTGAGTTGACATAGCGTAGCTATCGTGTGATTATTCTACCAAAGGGAAGCAAATGCGTCAACTCCGTTCTTTCCGTTCCCGCAGTCCGTCAGTCATGGATGGTGAAGCCTGTCGCTCAATGCAGTTGCATGCCGTCCGCCTTTCGGCTAAAGTTTAGGTGAGCCGCCGCGCCGCTCCTCCGTCAATCCAAACCGAACTCAAGACGTGAAAACGAAAGCACCTGATTGCATAAAATTCCTCGGGACGGCCGGGGCGAGGTTCGTTGTTCTCAAGCAGCTCCGCTCCTCGGCGGGCACTTTCATATCCATTAACGGTCGCGGGATAATTCTCGATCCCGGCCCCGGCACTCTCGTCCGCTGCGCCGCAAGCCGACCCAAAATCGAAGGCAAGGACATTGACGCCGTAATTCTCACCCACACTCACATTGACCATTCCACCGACGTCAACGTCATGATCGAGCTTATGACCGACGGCGGATTCACGAGGCGAGGCGTTTTGTTCGCAACTGAAGAAGCCCTCTCCGGCGAGGACCCCGTCATCCTCAAATACGTCCGCCAATTCCCGGAGAGAATCGAAATCCTCAAGCCCGATACCGAGTACACTATCGGCGAGTCCGCGGTCTGCATGCTTTCTTCCCCCGCCAGCGGGAGGGGCCCAAAGCGCAGGGCTGAACCCCCCGACGCCAATCCCGCGAAAGAAAGTAGCCTGCCAGCCGCGGTCTGCCGCTTCCGCACCCACGGAAAGCACCAGCATCCCGTCGAGACCTACGGCCTCACCTTCTCCTCTCAGGAAGGCCCGGTCTCCTTCGTCGTGGACACCAGCTTTTTCCCGAAGCTTTGCGAGTGGTACGCCGGCTCAGCAGTCCTCGTCGTCAACATGGTCAGAATGACCCCCCACGAGAAAGACACCGTCATGCACCTCAACTACGACGATGCGAGAACTCTAATCTCCAGCATCCGCCCTCGATTCGCCATCATCACCCATTTCGGAATGACCGTCATCAAAGCCAAGCCCTGGGAAGTCGCCAAAAGACTCAGCGACGAGACCCGCGTCGAGGTCATCGCCGCAGCCGACGGCAAAACCGTCGAGCTTGCTCGCAGAGAAGCAAACGAGGAGCAGGCGAACCTTTTCAGATAGCCTCGGGCAAGCTGCCTTGGCGCTGGTCCCGCTTGTTCGCTAGGAGAAGGTCGCCCATGGGAGGGGACCGGTGCCGCCTACCGGGGAGGTCCGAGCGCCGTCGCCTCCGCGCTCAATGCCAACTGGGCCCGGACATCATGGCATCTCATGGCGGCTGAGTGTGAGCGCGTTCCTCGCGTGCCCCGCGCGAGCCTGAAAGCTCGCCTGCCATCGGGCCCTCACACTCTCTCATCCGGTCATGTGATATAAGAAGAATTTCCTCGCCAGCCCGCGGGGCCCGGTGCTCCCTGAAAACCGTAATCCATGGCACGATCGCGCCGCACGTTCCGCATCTTCTGTACCGAAAGCTGCACGCCGCGGAGCGCCTCAACCGCCGCAGCGCTTCCCTTAGCGTTGTGGCATCTGTGATACGAAACGTGACCTTCTCAACCTTCAGGTCTGCCTCGTGGACGGCGAAGCTGATGTAGCGCCCCCGCTCGTGCACGCGTCGGCAGAGGTCCTGCAATATTTCCGGCAGGGGCATCTGGACGCAGCTCACGGGCGAAATCGTCGTGCGGAGAACGGACGGATAGTCCAAGAAGGTGGAGTACGTGCCCGCGGCTGCGGCGAGAAAGACCCCGAGTGTGCCCCACAGAAACCACCCCTTACGCTTGGGAGGCTGCGCGGCCGCGCCCAGGCTTGCGATGGCAAGGAGGACAGCAACGAATATGAAAAGCCAGCGAAGGAACAGGGTGCAACCCGCGAGAACGGCGAACACGCAGCTTGCCACGCCGGCAACCCTCCCTCGCTTGTGTGTTCTCTTGAGGCCCCCTTCGGCCTCCTCCTTATCGTCCATTCTTGACTACTCCCACAAAGCAAAGGGCCCTGCCGCCCAGCTCTCTTTGATTATCCCATCCCTCCCCGGTCTTGTCCAGCGCCCGATTGGGCCTTCAAGCTTTCCTTCCGCGCTCTCAGTAGCCCAGGCTAAAGCGGGTCTTCTCGGCCGAGCGACCCAAGCCATCTCTGGTGTTGAGCAGGCCGGGGAAGCCGTCGCCGATGGAGTACTCCGCTTGCGCGATTAATTCCCCCACATTCGCTTTTATGTCTCTGACAGGGGAAAACCGTGCGCCATTCGCCGCGTAGTTCTACATCGCCCGAATCGGCCCCGGGTCAAGACTTGGCGTCCGCCTCACGGTTGCTCGCCCGTCTCCCCTCTACCATCCCCTCCCGACCCGCAAGCGTCCCAAACCGATGCTCTGGCAGCACCCTGTACAGTCCCGCCGAGACACCATCAAGACCACCGGTGAAAACCAACGGCGGAAAAACAGGCTCCCAACAGTTCGAGCGTCCGCTGGTCCGAAGCACGGATTCACACCCAGCCCTTCCTTATGCCATCCCGTATTTGCCGGTAGGTTTTCCCTTCCCGCCGAGCCTCTCGTATAGCCGGGGAGAAGACGTTCTCGTAAAAATCGCTCCCCATGCGCTTCACGATCTCCCTGTCGAAAAGCTCGTCCGTCTGTTCGATGCCATTTAGCTCGTGCCATTTTCTCAGCTCTCTCTCCCGCCTTTCCCTCTCCGTAACCGGCCTGGGCTGCATTGGCAGCTTCCCGAACTTCTTTGCCGCGACAACCTTCGCAATCCACAAGCCATATCCTTTCGCCTCGTCCGCTGGCATCCCCTCCTGGATCTTATCCAGCCTGTTGAACTCCGCAAAAACGTCGAATCGCCGAATCGCTTTCAATGGCTTCATGGCGCCTCCTTGCGAACCGCCGGCATCCTGCCGGCATACCTCCGCCATGGCGGGGCGTTAGCCAATTTCTGCTTTACAGCTTCCACCACAGCCCTCGCAATATTGTCTTTTCCCGCGAATGGGCCTCGAAAATTCCCTTCTTCATCCAGCAGATATGCAGTGTGCTTTCCCTTCTCGACCGTCCGCAGGTCATTCGCGACAACGAAATCAGACCTCGACGCCCTCATCATCTTCCTCGCCCTCTCCGCCAACTCCTTTTTCGTAACGCCAACTTCCAGCTTGAACCCGACGAGAATCGTCCCCGGCGAAAGCTCTTTGATTAGGGCGATGACCTTCGGAGTTCTCACCAGCCGAACCGTCAGGGCATTCCTGTCCGACGAGACTTTGCCTCTCAACCGCTTCTCCGGCACATAATCGAGAACGGCCATCGCATGGAAAAAAATGTCGTATCGGCCTCTCGGCAACCTTCTTCTCAAAGCCTTCTCCAGCTCATCCACAGTCTCTATTTCGATGAGTTCCAACCCGGCCCTTCTTCGCGGAACAACGCTCCCGACCCCGTGAAGAAAGGTCACCCTCGCGCCGGCTCTCAGGCACTCTTCCGCAATGGCCGCGCCGAGCGCCCCGGTTGACAAGTTCGAGATGTACCTGACCGCATCAATCCACGCACGCGTCGGCCCTGACGTTATCCCCACTTTTTTCCCTTTCAGCAATCCTCTTGTCATCTATCTTTTCGCTTCACAAGTCTCCGGTTTTTCAAGAACCAGCCACTCCTGGAGTGGCCGCTTCAGGCCAATTCTAAGCCGCCACCAGACTGGAGACAAGGTTCATATCCAGAGCCTGAAAGCGCCGGAAAGGTCTCTGCCGGCGCGTGAACTTCCGACATCAGCGATGAGTAGCATGCGGCTCGCTATCAGAGAACCGCGGGGACCGAACCGGATTGCAGAATCCTCCATCAGCTTTCGGCTCTCGTTAGCCCGAAAATGCGCTTTATTGCCGCGAGTTCTTCCTTTTCGTAGAAGCGGAATGCGTAAAGCAGAAGCGGATAAGTCGCCAGCAATCCAACTTTCAGTCCTCCGTTCACCCAGGCACTCGGCGTGCGAATGAGCAAGCTCACGCCATAGATTAATCCCGACACCAGCGCAATCCGGCTAATCCGACGATACTCGTACGCAATTCGCATGTAATGCTGGTTGACGATTACGTGAACCACAAGAAGCGCAAAGTACGCGATGACTGTGGCCCACGCCGCCCCCATCATTCCATAGCCCGGGATGAGCAGATAGTTCAGGACAAGGTTCAGGACAGCCGCTCCAAAGACAGTGGGCGCCATATATCCCATCTTGTTTCGGATGCTCATCCCCGTGCTCGTCATGAACCGCACACCATAGAAGATGTACGAAAGCGCAACCAACGGCACCACAGCGTAAGCCCCGTAGAATCGCGGCGTGGCCATGATAGTCAAAGCCTCCTTTGCCAGGACCGATAATGCTAACCCGGCAAAACCTATCCCCGCCAAGTAATAGGTCAGCAGCCTCGCGAACTGCCGCTCTGCATCCGGGCGCTTGGCAATTGCGAACATCTGCGCCGGCCACGCAAGCTGAACCGCCTGCACTGCCAGATTGACCACCATTGCTATCTTGTAGCCCACCGAATACAGCCCAACCTCCGTCGAGGTCGAGTAATGTTGAAGAAAGTAACGGTCAGCCGAGGTCATCGCCAGGCTTGACAGATTCGCAGGGACTATTGGCACCCCCATGGACAGCATCCGCCGCAGAATTGGCACGCAGAACGTCAGCCGCAGCTCCCTCGCCAAGAGAGCCACGCACACCACAGAAAACAACCCCGCCTGAATCAATCCCGCGGTGACCAGCCCTTCCACCCCACGCCGCAGCACCACGATGTAATAGATACTCAATGAGGCACCCACCAGCACTCTCGCTATTGAGAGAGCAGAATATATCGCAGAGCGCTCGCGTATACGCAGTCTCGCCATCACGACCACGTCGAATGTGCTCAGCAGGCCCGTCAGAAAGATAAGGCGAAGCAGATACGCATGCCGAGCTGTGTTGAACATGAGAACGGACAGCCCACCCGACAACGCTATCAGTCCTCCGAAGAGCAGAGCCGACTCGCCCAGAAGGAAGTATAGAGCCGTGCTCTCGGCTGTGGACTCGTCCGAGTTCTGATACACCACTTCCCGGAAAAGGGCAAAGCCTATCCCCAACTGTGCCACGACTCCAGCAACGCTCCCCGTCACCCCCAGAATGGAGAGAATCCCGTATTCCGCCGGCGTGAGGCACCGCGTGTATATCGGCAATAACACAAAGCCGAGCAGATTCCCCAGCAGGCTGCCGAGACCGTATATCGTGGAATGCTTTGCAAGTTGCTTGACCGTCCCTAACACCGAAATCTCCGCTTTTGACAGAAACAACTCCCGGGGGCCTTCATCCCGCCAAGGCGGGATAAAAACCCCCTCTCACTGCATCGCCGGCCGGCCCGAGCCTCTTCCAGACACAGGCCCTGCCTCCTCGTGTTCCGGGAGTTCCGGCATACCGCCACCTGGATAAGGCAGCCTCGCATCTCATCGTCCGACGCGGCCTTGCGTATCACGCGTTCTTCGAGCAGCCGCCGCAGACGCCTTTTCCTGTACCAAGTCCTGACGGTTCGGCCAGCCATTGACCCGGCGATATGCCGAATCCTCTCTCGCATTGCTCTGTACCGCGACGCGCAGGCATTTTTTGCCCCAGACTTTCCGACCCGCTCCAGATAGCGCTCCCCCTGATAATAAAAAGCAGACTCCTTGAAGTACGTTTTCAGGATGCTCCTCAGCTCATCAAAGCTCATTTCGTTTATGTGCCCTGCTGTTTTTGAAATAGCCGAATACACCGGTCTGTTGGGTGTCGAGATAACGAACACACCATCAGGTTTGAGAACGCGGACAATCTCCCGCATGAACTGCCCTGTCTTAGCCGCAGGGAGGTGTTCCAGCGTCTCAAAGCACACCACCACATCGAAACAGGACGGCCTGAACGCCGTGGCCGTCACATCCATCTTCTGAAATGAAACCCCTGGAATTTGATATGCGGAAACAGCATATCTCAGCGATTTGTCGTCGAGGTCAACGCCCACCACTCTTCGTGCCCCTCCCACTTTCGCAAGGTGATAAGCCCCGTAACCTTTCCCCGCCCCCGCGTCGAGCACGGTCTTATCCCTCACGAAGCGCTCCGCGAAAACGTAATGCATCATATCGAATGCGAAAGTCTCCGGGAGCACCCCAGCGGGACACAGCTCCAGATAGTAGCGCGACAAACGACCTCTCGAAAGCTGCACTTTCCTACCAGCCTCTCATCCCGGCGCCTAACCTTCTTGTGACAGGCGCTCCCGAGGGCCCTCCACCTCTTCTGTTCGCCAGAGAGCGGCCCGACTCATCCCGGGCCCCGGGCAGACGCCGCCCACACCTGGCTCAGAGCCCTCAGCATCCACGCCTGTCCCCAGCGAACGTAGGGGACGCAGACTTTTCTTTCACGCCCTCCGTGCCGCCGAATCATGTGGATGAACCACCCGCCCTTTGTCTGCATTCTCTCCACCGTCCAGCGGACGACGCCCGGCAGAATATCGCGAGCCTCCTCGAACTCATCCGCCAGCGTCGCGTTGCAGAGAATCGCCTCGGCGCATGAGTGAATGTCTATCGGGTAAATGCGACCGGGCGAAATCTTCGGCACGCAATCCCTCCACAAAAGATTGTTCCGATAGAAGTGGTAGTATCTCGCTACCCCTTGCCGATATCGCTCTTCCCCGGTCAGCTTCCACATCCCATAGAGCATCCTTATCTCGAAACCGCTGTGGTAATGGTCAATGTGCCGCGGCGAGTAATGGTTCTGCACATTCCCCCAGTAATAGAGCGACCCATCCGGATTTTGCTCTCGCAAGGCGTAGTTGGCGGCCTTCCTACCCGTCTCCACGCATTGTCTATCTCCGATTTCCTTTCCAACCCTTGTCAGGAACTCCCCGACAAACAGGTTCGCGTTGTGCACGTGGAAGTCATCCAGGGCCGTGTACGAAAAACACACGGTTTCCGCGTCAATCTCATCCCTCCGCAGATCATTGAGAAAAAACTGGCATACGCTTCTGCATACATCAAGATACCCGCTATCGTTGAACACCTGGTATGCCTTCCAGAACGCATCTCCAACTACGCTGCTGACGACTCCGGTCGGCGTGCCAGCGGGAATCAGCATGACGCTCTGCCAATCGAACGGATAGCCCCAGCAAAAACCGCTATATCCGCGAGCCGGATGTCTCACCAGCCAGTTCAACCCGCGGAGGGCCTTATCCTCATACCGTCTCTCCCCGGTCCCCTCGTACAGGTCCACGTAGGCCCTCGCCAGAACCCCCACCGCTTCCGGGATGATTCGTTTCCTGACGAGTAGGAACCTTCGCGTCAAAAGCGGAAACCTCTCCTCGGAAATCGCTATCCCTTTCCTGATTGCACGCAGCGGAAACAAACCCGCCCGCCGGGGCAGGCCGCTCAGCCAGCGGTAGAGCCGCGTCCCTTTTACATCGTAAGGGTCGTACGAGCGGAAATCGTTCCGTTCAAGCCAGTCCTCAAGAGGACCAACGGATTCCCGGACGAGGTCAACCGTTTCCTCTGGCAAGCCCATCGTAAACCCCAAGCAACCTCCTGGCGCTGATTTCCCAGTTATGCCGTCGAAAAACTGCTTCCCTTCCCGCCTCGCCCATCCTTTTGCGGGTCGCGGTGTCTTTCAGCTTCAGTATGCAATCGGCCAACGAATCGGCGTCCCCTGCCTCAAAAACCAGCCCGCACCTTGAACCTTCCACAACCCGCCGCAGAGGCCGACACGAACTGACAACAACGGGCTTCCCCATCAGCATGTATTGATACAGCTTGTGAGGCGCGGTCGTCTCCGTGTGCTCCGTCGAGATGCACGGCACGATACATACATCGCTCCCGGAGATGTAGCCCGGAATCTCCCTGAAATCCACCCAGCCTGGGAAAACTACGTTCTCATTCAGACCCATCGTTTGGGAAAGAGACTGCAATTCCCCTCTCATCTCTCCGTCACCGACCAGCAGCAGCTTCGGCCTCGCAATCTCTCTCACAATCCGAGCCATCGCTCTTATGGCGGTATCCAATCCACGATGCGGCGAAAAGCCACCCACGTAGCATATCACAAAGTCCCCCTCGGCCTTCCCCGCCACTCCTTCATCAATCCCGCCTGGGCGGGACAGAAAATGCTCTGCGTCCACCGTGTTTTCCACGACGGCGATTTTCTGTGCCGGAATCCCCTTACCCGCCAGCCGCTCCTTTGCTTCCTCCACAACCACAATGACGTGTGCGCAGCGGTTAAGCCACCGCCGTTCCAGACGCTCCCACCTGCCAGGCGGCATCAATCGTTCTGCCAGATTCGGCTTTCGGCGAGAAAATGCCAGCCTCATCAGCGCCGGATAGTTCTCGTGCAAATCGGCGATTACCGGAATCCCCTTTCCGCTCGCTGCGCTCAGAGCCGTCCCCACCATCGGAAGGTCGTGCACGTGAATCGCAGCAATGCCTTGTGTCTTGATCAGACCGCGGATTGCTCTTTTCCATTGGAGGTCTCGGACGAAGAGGACATAAACGAGAGAGTTGAGCTTGCGGAGAAAAAAAGAAAGAGGAGATATTCGCTTTATTTCGACTCCGTTCCAGAGGGAGGTAAGGGGGCTTTCGCCTTTCCGAAGGCAGAGCAGAAAGACTCGATGACCCGCGCAGATGAGCGACCGAGCTTCTTTCTCGACCCTGATGTCCGGGGGAAAATCTGAGTTCGCCAGCACCATGCAGATGTTCACGGCATAACTTTCCCACCAGCCCCCTCTTCAGTTCTCCGTCTCCTTCCCCGCGCTTCCCAATGCTCTTTGATGACCTGGACGATTCGGCTCGCTGCCTTTCCGTCCCAGAGCTTTGGTCTTGCACCCTGCTTATGTTTCCCTTCGAGTATCTCGGAAACGGCAGAGATGATTCGTGCCGGGTCGTTTCCCACGATAACGTTCGTCCCCTCCCGGACCGTCACGGGACGCTCTGTGTTCCACCTCAGTGTCGCGCAGGGGACGCCTAAGATCGTCGTTTCCTCCTGGATGCCGCCGGAGTCTGTGAGCACCAGTTTCGCCTTCGCCATCAGCGCCAGGAATTCAAGATACCCAAGCGGAGGCAGAAGACGCATGTTGGGCATCCCGGATAGCCTCCCGCTCAGCCCGAACTCCCGAATGCGCTCACGCGTTCGAGGGTGCATCGGGAATAGAATCTTCATCCGGTTCTGAATCCACTCAAGAGCATCCAGCACCTTGCCAAAAGCCTCCGCCGTGTCCACGTTGGATGGACGATGCAATGTCAGCAACCCGTAGCTCCCTTCCTCGATCCCCATCCTGTCGTGAACCCCCATCTCCATCGCTTTATTCAGGTACGCCATCAACGTGTCAATCATCGTGTTCCCTACAAAAAAAATCTTCTCCTTTGGAATTCCCTCTCGCTCGAGGCTGGCGTTCGCGTCCTCACACGTCGTGAACAGAAGTTCCGAAAGCGCGTCAGTAACCACGCGATTGATCTCTTCCGGCATCGTCCTATCGAAGCTTCGTAGTCCTGCCTCCACGTGGGCCACCGGTATCTCCATCTTCGCGGCTACAATCGCGCACGCAAGGGTCGAATTCACGTCTCCCCCTACTATTACCAAGTCTGCCTTTCGTCCGGCCAGGAAGTTTTCAAATGCAACCATTATCTGCGCTGTTTGCTGCGCATGACTCCCCGAACCCGCTCCTAAGAATACATCAGGTTCAGGAAGATCGAGGTCTTCTATGAAGATGTCCGACATCTCCTCGTCGTAATGCTGCCCTGTGTGAAGGAACGTCACCTCCATCTCCGCACATCCCTTTGCTTCCCGAAGCACCGGCGCCATCTTCATGAAATTCGGCCGCGCTCCCACTACTGCCATCAGATGCATCTTTCCGGCTCCCTTTTGGCCTCCGGCGAAAATTCCCCCCGAAGCTTTCATGCCCAGCGATAAATTCCAGCGGATGTCAATTGTTGAACTCCGAGAACGCAGAGAACGCCGGAAAGAGCTTTCCGGGTCTCCCGTTTCCTGCGCGCTATCTCCGATACGCCACTTCCTTGCGAGCGATTTTCCGGCAGACTCAGCACCGAGTGCCGCCTGTTATTGACTCTTGCGCTAAGAAAACAATCCCTTGGCCCCTTTATTCTTAGCTTGGCACGCGCATCCGTTTTGACGGGTCAACAGGATAGGCAGGATTGTGGATTCTATTAATCATCTCAAAATAATCGTTTCATATCGTCGTGCGTGTCACCATCCTCTATTACATAGGCAAAGGTCAATACGCACACGCAGTTTTCTCACGGGAAAGCAGTATCTCTAACACTCGTCCCGCCGCGTCACCGTCGCCGTAATAGTTGACCCAATCACCGGGCTTGTGAGCCTTCTTCACCGCCTGGAGGATGGCGTCAGCTTCCGTCCCCGCCAGGACATTCCAGCCCGACTGGACTGTCTCGAGCCACTCGGTCTCTTCCCTGAGAGTGACGCAGGGCACCTTGTAGAAATAGGCTTCCTTCTGCACTCCGCCCGAATCGGTTATCACAAAGTTGGCGCTCTTTTCCAGGACAATCATATCAACGTAGGACACCGGCACCAAGACGCGCACACCTTCCCTCAGGCGTAGATTCAGCCCGGACAATCTCTCCCGCGTCCGAGGGTGGAGGGGAATGACAACCTGAAGTCCCGTCTCCGCAACGCGGTTCAGTCCCTGAAAAATGGAGGCAAGCCGCTGTGGGTCTTCCGTATTCTCGGCACGGTGGACGGTCGCCAGCGCATATTCGCCCGGAGAAAGGCTCAAGCGCGCGAGGAGGTCTTTGCGGCCCTCGGCTTTCTTCGCGTAGTACAAGGCGCAATCGTACATAACGTCCCCCACCCAGTGAACTCCACTGGAGATTCCTTCCCGGATGAGGTTCTGAACGGCTCGCTCCGTTGGGCAGAAAAGAATGTCCGAAACGTGGTCGGCCACAACGCGGTTGATTTCTTCCGGCATCCGGCGGTTGAAAGACCGAAGCCCAGCCTCTACGTGCGCGACCGCAATGTGCAGCTTCACCGCAGCTAATGCGCCGGCAAGCGTTGAGTTCGTGTCGCCGTATACGACGCCGAAGTCCGGTTCTTCCTCTTTCAGGACAGCCTCTATTTTCTCCAGCATCCTGCCTGTCTGAGCGCCGTGAGAGGCGCTCCCTACCCCCAGGTTGTAGTCGGCCTCCCTTATCTCAAGCTCGTCAAAAAAAACTCGCGACATGTTCTCGTCGTAGTGCTGACCCGTATGCACCACAACCTCGCGGATTCTCTCCTTGCCCGATTCTTCGTTCATTTGCCGAATGCGCCGGCTGATGGCAGCCGCCTTGATGAACTGCGGCCTCGCTCCGACAACCGAAAGAATCTTCATGGCACGTGCATACCTTTTTCCGCTCGCCTCTCAGGGCGGCAAAGCGGGCGGACCACGAAGGCACAAAGAGACGGATAGCCAGGACCGGAGCCACGCTTTGTGTCTTTGTGGCGATCAGTCCTTTGCATTGCCTCCGAGCTGCGGCAATACTATAGCCCTGCTGTCTCCCTCCGACAAGAATCTTCGACGCGAAGAGCGGCTCGCCCGTGCGCGGAGCCCGGGATCCGATACGCCTTCTCGCGCAAGCCCTCGCATGGCCTGTGCCCAGCCTGAGGCGGGGTAAGCTGAATCCTTCCGTGGGCGGGTCTCGTTTCTCGAGCCTACCACGCGGGGTTCGCCAGCGGCCGGTCGTAAACCCGAAGCCAACTGATGAACGAGTTCGCTTCATACCCGCCGGAAGTTCCCGCTCGCCCGACGTAAAGCGTCTTGTCCGGTGAAGGAGCTGTCGGCTGGCTCGAGCAGGCGCCAACCTGCGCCCATGTCCCTTCGTTGACCCTCCCGTACATCAGCATGTAATTCGTTCCGTCGAGAGTCTCCTGGCAATTCCACACAACTCGCACTCTCACGCGGTCGCCTCGATTCCAGACGAGCGTTCCAGCCGCAGCGTCCTCGTCCCCGTCCCCCTTCATGCGGAATTTGATTTCGTTCGGGCTGTCCCGGTAAAGCTTCATCTCTCCTGTTCCGCCATGGAAGTGGGCGAGGCAAAGCTCGAAACTGCTGGGAAGGCTTGACGCAAACAGCGGATAGAACTCCACGTCCAGGGTCCCCTTTTCCCCGTCGAAGTTGGATGTTCCCGCAACGGCCAGAGAGTCTGCCTGACGGGTGGCGCTGCCAGTTGTGCTGTTGACGATGGGGCTTCTCGGATACGGTCCCGCGGCTTTGCTCGTCCCCGCTTTCGCACACGTCAGGAGCGAAACGTAGAAGCCCATATTGGCCTTCGCTTCGACGCCGACCCTGAACTGATTTGCCCCACCCGCAAACCTTCCCCACGCATGATATACCCCTCCACCCAAAGCCTCGTAGCTCGTCGGTTTGTTCTCGTTGACCTCCGTCAAGCTCACATCGTCGAAGTATGCTATGCCGTCCGTAGCTTCGCTGGTGGAAACACGCAGTTGTATCGAGCACCGCCCGCTGCTGACAGCCGTGAAGTTGAACTCAAGCTTCTGCCACTGGTTCGTAATCCCGAGATTTGCATTCTGGAAGTTCCCCGTCCAGTATTCCCTCAGTTGAACGTAATTGCTCGGTACATTGCCTGACGGAACGTACACCCACGCTGAAAGTTTGTACTGCCTCCCCGCTATCAAAGTCGAGTCCTGGTAGGCATAGTAAGAGCCAACCTGATTGTCGTGCGTCACCTTGCACGAGCCGCTGCTTCCTCCATGAGTTATGGACGTGCTTCTCACCGCAGAACCCGTTCCTCCGTTAGCCCCGTATCCTGTCCAGCCGTTCAGACTCGTCTCGAAACACCCGTTTGTCGTTATCTCCCCGGAGGCATAGACCTCCAAATCGGAGGCGCCTAAAGCCCTTCCATTCGCATGAGCCAGCATGGAGGCGATGTATTCCTCCTGCGTCAGGGTTTTCGACTGGCAGTATTGCCTTGCCGCTCCGCCGCTCTCGCACAGTTGAATCGAACGACCTTCGTACAGCTCCGCCTCCACGTATTTCTCCCACCCCGTGACGTCAATCATGTCGAAGATGTCCATGCTCACCTGACGGCACAGCGCGTACCCGACCCGGAAATACGTTCCATCCGGCCCGCCGAAGTACCACATCCTCACCCTCTCCGTCCCCACGTCCTGTTTGGCGATAAAGGCGCTCTCGACGCGATAGGCATCCCATTCCGCCGGCCCCGTGTCCATCACCGGATTGCCCGAGAACTTTGTCCAGTTTATGAGGTCCGTTGACCAAGCAAACCCTATCTTCCACCGTCCCTCACCCGAATTCCCGTTATATCCGAGAAGATACTTACCCGCCGCCAGCTCGAACAGCTTCGGATTCGCCACGCCATTTGAGTCCCACGAGCCGGCCGTTCCTTCCATCACGGGATTGCCGTTGTTGCCAGGTGTCCATGACATTCCGTCGCTTGATAATCCAAGGTAAATGGCGAAACTAATCCCCCGCTCGAACATCAGCGCCCATTGCCCTGACGAAAGCTTGACTACGTGTCCAACCGCCATGTCCGTGCCGCCGCCCGACCACGCGCTTGCCAGAACCAGAGGGTTGCCGGAATGCTTTGTGAAATTTATTCCGTCCGTCGAGGTCGCCAATCCCAGTCCGCAGACTCCTGCGTTGTTCCGTCCGACATAGTATAGGCGATGCGTCCCATCGTTCATTTTCAGCATCGTCGCAGGGGTTACCGACTCTTCGTCCCACTCCCCGGCGCCCCCTCTCGACAGAACGGGCCCGTCGCAAGGGCCTTTCGTCCAATGAATGCCGTCGCTGCTCGCTGCTCGTCCTATCTGGTAACCCCCGCTCGTCCCTTTGCCCGAATAGACCATCACATATTGACCGTTCTCGCAAAGCACTTCCTGTGCTTCGTTCATCGCCAGCGACGCATCTCGCACTGCGACCTCGTCCCAGTTGCCACCCGAAGGGCCTAATATCGGCCTATACCCGCACGAGGAGTTCAACAATTCTCCGCCCAGTTCCGATTGCTTGATGGGCCGCCTGTAAATCCCCAGCTGGTCAATATACCCCATCAGCGACGCGTCCCCTGCGGCTCGATTCCCTATCCGAAGCCGGCAGTTCGCCTCCGAGTCACGCTCACCCTCCCCGGCAACTTGCGTCTCGTACGCCACCTCGCTTCCGTCCACGAATAAATGAACCTTGTTGTCAGCGTGCCGGTCATAGCTGAGGATAACTTCGTGCCACTCCCCATAGCTCAGCGTAGTTGACGATTTGCTGTAGGCATCCTGCCCCGCTGTCGTCACCTGACCCAGAACCCGCATATTCCCATCGTCGAATTGAACCCAGAAGCTCCATCCTTGCGCCTCGTCGTAACGCTTTTCGGCGATTATTCCGATGGACGCCGACGGTTTGCTTGGCACCTTTATTCGCGCCCGAACCGCAAACCTCTTCAGGTTCTGAATGTAAAGTGTCCGCCCGACCACTATTACGCTGTCCGTCCCAAGCAATACCGCTGCCTTGCCAGCTTGCCCTGAGGTGTAGCTTACATTCGTCGCGTTGCCGTGATGAATCCCCAGTTCATCATCACAGTTGTCCTCAAAGTTCCACAATGCCGCAATCCCGCTGCCAGCCAGCCTTCTGATTTCTTCGCCGCTCAGAATGCGGTCCCATAGGACAAGCCGGTCTATCTCCCCGTCGAAACAATACGTGCCGCTCGCCGAGTTGAGGAGGTAAAGGTCGTTCGCCGCGTCCGAGACCCGGCTGCCCTGGCTCGCCTGCTGCGCTGTGTAGGCCGCCTCCGCGCCATCAACGTAAATGTGTATCATCCGGTCGCCCCCCTCATCGTAAGTAACAACGATTTCGCTCCGTTGATTTATTGGCACCATCCTCTCCGTCAGGCTATAAGCGTCCTGCGCGTCGTAGTCAACCCGCGCACCCAATCGCACGTACCCATTCAACTCCTCCGCCGCGTGAACATAGAACGAAACCTTGTCGAGAATGCGCCCCTCGTCTCCCTCCCCATCGCTGTACGGCTTGACCACAAAAGCTATGCTGAATCTTGTCAGGTCATCTATGTCGCTGCCGCTTCCACAGTTTACGCTCGAGCTGTCTCCGTTCGATTTGACCGCCCGGTCGTAGCCTTCCTTGCTCTGCACATAGCTGACGTTGCTGGGTGTGCCATTGGCTTTCCCCATCTCGTCATTGCAATTCCCGTTGAAGAAGAACGCCCGCAGACATCCGCTCTCCATCCCATTCCACCTCAGGTCAATATCTTCCTGGCTGTCCCCGACGTTCCTGCTGAGAACGTTTGTTTCCCCGCACTCCAACAGGAGACCTTTTCGGTGACGTGGAACGTCCGTCTCCGCGTTGAGGGCAGGTCGCCGCCAGTACTCGCAAGCTGACGACGGCCTCGAAAACGAGCTCTCTCCGCTCCCACGCACCTTTCGAATCCCCTCTTTCATTTCAAGATAAAGCATAAGCATTGACTTTCGCTGCAAAACTCTTCGCCTCGATTTGACATTTAACATGTGCCACCTCCTGCATTCTTCACACGCCGCAGATCAACCAAAGCCCGCGATCCATTTCTCCCGGACACTCTTCGTAGCCAGAGCAGTTTTCCCCGCTGCATACAGAAAGGGCAAGCCGCCCCGCCTGTCGCGGGGCTCGCTTGCCCTGTTCTCTTTTCAGTAGCAGCCGAGCGGCTTTTGTTCCGCCGTGTAACGCCAGCGTCTCGCTGGCTATCGTGCGGGCATCCTGCCCGTAGCGGAGGCGAGACGCCCCCCAGACAGACGTCTGGAGGGCAGCGTTACGTTTCGCGCTATTTTGGCAATACTTTATCAGACCTGCTTCATTTTGTCAACAGAAACCACTGCACCCCTCCTCAAGAACTGCAACGGTCACCCGCTCTCCCAGGAAATGAAAGTAGTGCCTTTTCCTCGTCCTCTGTGGCCGGGCTACGATTCCTCCTCGCAGACTCGCTCGCCCTGTTTCAAGTATCTTCGTTTGCAGACGTTACAGGACGCGTGCCCATTTGAATCGAACTCCAGGCGGGCTCCAGCGCATCGGCACATCCAGCCCGCTATTCGCGCTGGCACTCCCACCGCGAGCGCATAGTCCGGCACATCCTTCGTTACCACCGCCCCCGCTCCCACAAATGCATACCGCCCGATTGTGTTGCCGCACAGGATCGTGCAGTTGGCCCCCAGCGTCGCGCCACGCCTCACAAGCGTCGGCTTGTACTCGTCCTTTCTGACTATCTCGCTTCGCGGATTAACGACGTTTGTAAACACCATCGAGGGACCGCAGAAAACCTCGTCCTCAAGACTCACCTCGTCGTAAATAGAGACGTTATTCTGAATCTTGACGTGACTTCCGACGACGGCCCTTCCGCCGATGTTGACGTTTTGCCCGATTGTGCAGTTTTTCCCTATCCTGGCGCCAGACATGATGTGGCTGAAGTGCCATATCTTGGTCCCCTCGCCGATCTCACATCCCTCGTCCACGTAGGACGACTCGTGCACAAAGTAATGCCGCTTCGCCCTACCGCTCTGCCCCGGCGCAGAGGGGTCAATCGCAACCCCTCCCCCTTCCAGAGACCTCTGGCAGGCATCCAGTATCCTCAGGATTGTCAATCCCTCTCTCCCGTCGGTTCTCGGCTGTCTGCCCGCCTGGATGCAATCTATGAAGTGCTCAGACTCGACCATCAGCGGCTCACGCACTTCCAGCGGGACAATCTCCGCCTCCCCTTTAAACGCCACCGGAACTCGATTGATCCACTCAACCCTGTGCGGATAAACTACCAGCTTGTTCGCCGCGGTATCCTCGAATACCGCCATCTTTTTCGACCCCACCACGACAAGCCGCTGCTCCTTGAAAGGATGCAGCCAGCTGACAAAGATGTGTCCGCGAACGCCGCTCGGGAACACAAAGTCGCTCACCGTCACATCCGCCACATCAGTGTTGAGATAAGAGCCCCCGTGCGACCGCACTTCCTTCGGCTCTTCTCCCAGTAGCCCCACCATCACCGAAATGTCGTGCGGCGCAAAGCTCCACAGAATGTTCTCCTCACTCCGGATTTTGCCAATGTTGAGCCGATTTGAGTAGATGTACTGGATTCGCCCTAACTCCCCCTGACAGATAAGCTCCTTGAGTTTCAGCACCGCAGGGTGGTACTGAAGTAGATGCCCCACCATCAGCACCCTCTTGTTTTTCTCCGCAAGCGCGACAAGTTCCTCTCCCTCCCCAACCGAAAGAGCCAGCGGCTTCTCCACGAAAACGTTTTTCCCCGCCTCGAGCCCCCGCCGGACCAACTCCGCGTGAGTTGCGGCTGGCGTCGCAATCGCTATTCCGTCAACTTCCTCGTCCGCGAGAACTTCTTCAATCGCGCAACAAAACCGGGCCTTCGGGTGTTTCTCAGAAACCATCGCCTCCCTGCCCCGCTCCACGTCACAAACTATCCGCAGCGCCCCAAGTTCGTCGAACACCCGAACGAGGTTCTTTCCCCAATAGCCCACCCCCACAACTCCAATCGAACGTTTCATTTAGCCTCCTCTTCAAAACGCTGGCGAGGTCCGACCGCGCTTGTAGCCCGAGCCACTCCTTGGCCAGTTCGTACCCGCGTCCGGTGCAAACTTATTCCGTTCCGCTTTCCGAGATCCCCTTCACAAGGATGCCGCGCCGATTTTTACGTCAGATGATAGCACTCCTCCCTTGACAATTCTACCCCGCAAAAAGGCCGGCGCCTTTCGGGGCATCCCTTCGCGTCCCGGTTCGTCCCCTCTCATTTCAGGAACTGCGGCCATTGTCAGGCCCGTTTCAAGCCAATGGCGGCGCGAATATCCGGGTCCAGCGCTTGGCCGGGTTCCCCGCCGCACGCAAACTGGAGTATAATGGGAACTCGATCCACGGCGCACCGTTGCCAACGCGGCCCATGCACACAAGCGAGGCTCCGCCCAAACGTTATCCGAGAAACAAATATGATTGCCCCAAAGAGACAAAGAGCGAGAGAGGCCGCAAGGCTTATATGGCGGATTCTTGAATCTCGCTTTTTCTCGCACCATCCCCTCATCCTCTCCCACCTCATCACCGGCAGGTGCAACTGCCGGTGCGAGACCTGCCTCTGGCTGGGGAACGGCGAACAGGAGCTGACCACCCCAGAAGTCGCCGCCCTTTATCGAGATGCCGCCCAATCCGGCTTAGTCATGAACGTCCTGTGGGGAGGCGAACCCCTTCTCCGACACGACATCTCGGAAGTCCTCCTCCATTCCAAAAGAAGCGGCCTCGTCACCACATTGATTACAAACGGATACTTCCTCGCCGAGAGGGCGGATGAGCTCAGACACGTGGACAGCCTCATCGTCTCCATAGATTTCCCCTCACAGCAGCATGACCTGCTTCGCAGACGCCCCGGCATCTTCCAGAAAGCTCTCGCCGGAATTGAGCAGTTCAGGGCGAAATATCCCGCCACAAAACTAATGATAAACACCGTCGTCAGCAAACTCAACCTCGGCAAAATCCCCGAAATGGTTTTCCTGGCACAACAGCTCGGAGTCTCAATTTACCTTTCCCCTATGGAGACCGGCGCCAGGCCTTCCCAGCAAGGCAATGGCCCCAAAGGATACCTCGCCCTCAACGATGACGAACTCTCTGCCGTTTGCCAGCAAGCCATCGAGCTGAAGAGGCGCGGCTATCCGGTCAACAATTCCTTCGCATACCTTCGGACCTTCATCCCAAGGAAAAGGCCCTATATCTGTCACGCCAGAAAGGTTTACGTGCACGTCAACCCCAATGGTGACATCGAAAATTGTCTCCACAGAGAACAGCCCATTGCCAACGTCCGCGAAAGGCCATTGAGCGAAATTCTGCGAGACAGCCAGTACAAACGGCTGAGCTTCGCGCCAACCGCCTGCCACGTCTGCAACAATGCCGACGTGATTGACTGCTCTTACATCTGGCAGCTCAAACCGGAGAGCCTCCTAACTTACCTGCGCCTTTACTTCTCTTAGCGCCCGCACGAGTAATGCCTCACTTATGGGCGGGTTATGAGGGATCTTGTTGGAAGAGAAGGTCGTAGGGGTGGAGGGTGGAATCTTCGGCGAGGCGATCGAGGGCATTTTTGAAACGGGTTTGGAAGTCGTGGAAGC
>Ga0315312_1000108_pt1 | contig 142255 bp, 147 predicted proteins | sample TDP7_MG_FD_203629 | JGI IMG/M metagenome (GOLD analysis project Ga0315312, IMG submission 203629) | Freshwater sediment microbial communities from Lake Towuti, South Sulawesi, Indonesia - TDP7 | ecosystem: Environmental > Aquatic > Freshwater > Lake > Sediment | place: Indonesia: South...
CACCCGCCGAGATCGTGTCAATGGAGTGGAGGTTGCAGAGGTGATTGCCCATCGCTACCGCTTCGAGGCTTCCGTTCATGAGGAGGGATCCGAGGGAGGCCACAGTCTCGTACTCTGGGCCGTCCTTGAAGTCGCCCTTGTACGGTCCCTTCTTCACCTCGACGACCCTGATGCACCGAACTGGGCAGGCGTAGCACGTTGGCGTTGACTTCAGAATGGTCTGGCTCATCGTTTCTCCGCTGATGTTCTGATACTGGTCGAAGGCGCCGAGCTGGAAGTTCTTGGTGGGGAGTATGCCCATGGAGTTGAGTCCCGGGACTCCGAATGGTGTGCCGTGCTTGGTCATGTTTATGGTTCCCTCGTGCGTCTGCAGCCTCTTCGACACGTCTTTAGCCAGCGCCCTGAGCTCCGCCTCCTTCGCGACCTTCACCGATCCTCTCCCGGAGACCGCGACCGCCTTCAGCCTCTTCGAGCCCATCACTGCGCCCACTCCGGTCCTTCCCGCGGCTCTGTGGAGGTCGCTGAGGACGCACGCGTACATTACCAGGTTCTCTCCTCCGACGCCTATGCTAGCCACGCTCGCGCTGGGTTCTCCGATCTCCTTCTTCACGAGCGCCTCGGTCTCGTGGGTCGTCTTGCCCCAGAGCTTTCCAGCCTTTCTTATCTCCGCCCCTCCGTCGTGCGCCCAAAGGTAGACCGGCTCAGAAGAGATCCCCCGAAGCGCTATTCCATCGAAGCCCGCCCACCTCAGTCTCGGTCCGAAGTAGCCGGCTGCGTGCGCCTCGCCAAGCCCGCCTGTCGCGGGCGACTTGCACATGACGCAGTACCTAGCGTTGCCCGGGATCACCGTTCCCGTTATCGGACCGATCATGAAGAGAAGCTCGTTCTCGGGGCCGAGCGGTTCGACTCCCGGTTTGAGGTCTTGGAAGAGGATCTTCGCGCCGAGTCCGCGTCCGCCGAGGAGGGTCCTGCCATCTTCCTCGGCGACCCTGTCGGTGCTTATCTTCCCCTTGGTCAGGTCAACACGCAGGATCTTTCCTGTTAAGCCGTACACGGTGTTTCACCAGCTAGTAGAGTTCAAATTGACTGTATTTAAAAGCATGCGGCGGGACAAAACTAGTGCTCGGAAGGGTTAATCCAGGGGCTAAGGGTCAGAATTATGCGTGTTAGAGTCCGATTCTTCACGAGGCTCAAAGAGGTTGTGGGAAGGGAAGAACTTGAGCTCGACGTGGGGGAGAGGGCTGACGTGGGTGTGGCGCTGAGGAAGCTGAGCGAGAGGTATGGAGAGAAGTTCGCGGCCCTCCTCTACGAGGGCAACGAGAGGATGCTTGCGACCCACCTTCAGGTCCTTCTTGACGGCTCGAACGTCTTGGGCTTGAACGGGCTGAAGACGAGACTGAAGGATGGCTCTGAGTTGGCCATCATTCCGCTAATCATGGGTGGCTGAGGTTCTAGTCGAGTCCTAGCTTACTTTTCGACGCCTCGATAAGTCCTACTGCGCCTGTCAGCATCATGTCTCCGGCTGGAGCCGCTAGGTGTGTTCTGAGTCGAACGGTGTCCAGTAAGCTCCTGTTGGGTCCCGTGACGGCGATGGTGCGCAGACCGCGCAGTCCGACGGGCTTGGATAGCTGGAATGATCCGTGTCCGTTGTCTCGGAAGACCGCTTCGTTGGTCAGGCTTCCATCCGCGAGTCGGCGAAGGAGTCTGCCGACTTTCCGGGGTGTGAGGTGGTGGGTGTGGTGCTCAGCCAGCCCAACGACTCTTCTCCGGCGGACCACAGCGGCTAGGGTGTGGCAGTTTCCCACGTTCACAGCCATCACTGGGTCTCGGTCGCGCACGAGAGGGTCTTTCAGGCATCCGAGGACAGCTGCTGGAGCGGTGTCCATGACCAGTACCTTTGCGCTGGTCAGATGTCTCTTCGCAGTTTTCACCGCCGAGCGCATCCTCAGAAAGCCGTGGGGCACCTCATCCCCCTTGAAGGCGAGACTTTCCAGTCTGGGGTTCTTTCTCAGAACCTTCTCCATCTCGCTGAGACGGAATCGGCGGTTGCTCATCCCCTTTGGTGAGACGCCGTGGTCTTGGACCGCAATAGCCACCGTATCTGTGTCGTCGAGGGTTGTGTCGAGATCGGACAGGAATCTTCGGAGAGCTCCGATTCCAATCTCTTCGATCAGAAGAGTCTCCCCTCTGAACCCGCTTGGCTCCTCGTTGACGATCTCAATGCCTATCTCCTTCACCTCTTCAAGGTCATTTCTTACAGAGTAGGCGGCTTGAGGTGTCATCAGAACTCTGTTTCTCTTGGCCAGGTGGTCTTTGAGGGCGGAGGTGAGGCTTCCGCCGCCGATCGTGTCGCCCTTGATGAAGAGGTCCTTGCCAAGGCGTGTCGCTTCCCTCACCCTACCTGCGTGGATCGTGGAGGGCGTGGGCAGGACCAGCTTCACGGAGTTCTCTAGGCTTTTCCGGCTGTCGTACAAAAGGATGTTCTGAGTTCCTCCTCCGATGTCAATAGCCAGGATCTTCAAGCGGTAGTCGCCCTTCTCAGCGCCGCCTCATCCGGTCGGCGTCGTCAATCCACGTCTGGACGGGAGGGAGCTCCGACTCGAGAGGTTCGACGACCACGTCTATAATCGTGGGTTCGCCGGAGGAGAAAGCGGTCTTCAGAGCCTCTCTGACCTCGTTGGGACGTTCGACGCGCACGCCTCGACACCCGAACGATCTCGCGACCCCCGCGTAGTCGAGGTCTGAGAAGTCGACGGACATGTACCTCTCCCCGTAGTAAAGGCGCTGGAGCGTCTTTATCCACCCGAAGGACTTGTTGTTGAATACTATGACTGTGAAGGGGGTCTTCGCCCTTCTCGCTGTCTCTAGCTCTCCGACGGAGAAGGCGAAGCCGCCGTCTCCGCTCAGCCCGATGACAGTCCTGTGTGGGGCAGCTAGCTTCGCGCCAATCGCTCCTGGGACTGCGTAGCCCAGTCCCCCGTGGGCGCGGAAGCAGATGAAAGACCTTCCCGGCTGGAGGTTGTCCAGGTACGCGGCGCCGAAGGATGTGCCCGTCCCGGCGTCTGCGACGACCAGGCTGTCCTTTGGCAGGATTTCTCGCAGCTCCTTCATTACCCTCTGGGGCTTTATTGGGATGCTTTCAGACCTCATCTTCGGCGCGACTTGGTCGAGCCACTCCTTCGCGAGGGCTCGTATCTGCGCGACCCTTGAGCCTTTCCCGGGGGCTCTTCGCTTCAGAACTGTCTTGGTCTGGTCGATGAGGTCTTCTAACGCGAACTTGGCGTCTCCTACAACTCCCACCTCAGTCTTGAAGTTCTTGCCGATCTCGGTGGGGTCCACGTCTATCTGGGCTATTCGTGTGTCTGGTCTGGGGATCCGCCACCTTCTGGTGGATACGGAGCCAGTTTTGCACCCGACGAAGAGGACGAGGTCAGCCTCCTCAACAGCTTTGTTCGCGTAGGGTCTCGCGCCGTTATCCCCCACAACACCTAGGCTTAGGGGGTGATCCTCTCGGATGGCGCCCTTCCCGGTGAGCGTGGTTCCGATGGGAATGCCCGTGAGCTCGGCGAGCTCGGTAACCTCGCCCCATGCCTGGGATATGACTGCGCCGCCACCAACGACAATGACCGGCCTCTCAGCTTTGACCAGAAGATCCGCAGCCTTCGCGACGGCGGTTGGGTCGGGGTGGGTCCTTCTTGACGGGTACGTCGAGCACTCCGTCTCCGCTCTGATCTCAGCCTCGACTTTTCCTTCCAGCACGTCCTTCGGGATTCCCAGGTGGACGGGACCGGGTCTCCCGCCCGTTGCGACCCTGAACGCCTTCCTCACCATCTCGGGGATCCTTCTCGAGTCAGTGACGAGGGTCGTCCACTTGGTGATCGGAGCGAAGAGGGTCCGCTGGTCCAGCTCGGTTAGCGTTCCCTTGCCCGTCTCCCCGACCGGGATGTCGGTGGTGATAGCCACTACCGGTATGGAAGATCCGTAGGCCTCGGCGATCCCTGGGAGCATGTAGAGGGCGCCGCCCCCGCTGGGGGCGTCGCAGACACCTGGCTTAAAGGAGACTCTGGCGTAGGCGTCCGCCATGAATGAGGCGCCCCTCTCGTCTCTGGTCATGATGTGTCTGATCTCACTCCGCATCTCGTAGAGAGAGTCGTACAGGGGTACGCTTGTGTCTCCGGGGAGACCGAAGATATGTTTCACTTCATACTCTTTCAGGCTCTTGAGAAGGGCTTCCGCTCCTTTCATGTTCGCTCCTCTCGTGTGATGGCTTATCCTGAATTCGCGCGAATCCGACTAAATAGGTTGTCATGCTACGTTTTCTTTCGGGCGGCTTCAGCTTCAGCATTTGGAGCCCTGGTGATGGTGATACCAACGGTTTTATGAGGTCTCTCACATACAGCAGAGGCGATCGTCTATGGGTTCAGCTGAAAGGGCGAAGGTGTCCAGAGCTTCCCTGGTCAAGGTTGACAGCGTTGACTCCGCGGTGAGCCGGGCTGTTCAGATGGCGTGTGATCTTGAGGCGCTCGTTCCAGCTGGAGCAAGCGTCTTCATCAAACCCAACATGTTGGCTGGGTACGACCCCCGAACCGGGGCTACCACGAACCCGGGGGTCTTGGAAGCTCTGATTAGACTGTTGCAGAGTAGGACGACTGACATCACGCTCATAGAGTCCGATTTCGAGGTTCCTCTGATCCGGGGCGCGCCGATGCCCATGGAGCGAGATCTGGACAGGGTCTACCAGCTGCCTCAGTACGATGGAGTGCGAGCTCTGGGCGTGAAGTTCATAAACCTCTCGAAGAGTTCTAGGAGAATCTACGGCGACGCTGGCGGCGCCTTCATAGCCCCCGTTAGGCTTCCAGCTGTGCTCGAGCAGATGGATGTGTTCATTGACGTTCCTGTCATGAAGACCCACTACCTGACGACAGTCACGCTTGGTCTGAAGAATCTCTACGGGCTGATACCTCGCGGTCACGTCAGGGGGAGACTTCACAACATCATAGCCGGTGTTTTATGCGACCTAGCCGCTCTGTTCAAGCCCCACCTGACCTTGATCGACGGAACGATCGGGATGGAGGGTGCGTACGGTCCCTGCTTCGGTGCCCCAGTGTACTCGAAGGTTATCGTGGCCAGCACCGATGTGGTGGCTGCCGACTCGGTGGGCTGTCACGTCATGGGCTACCAGCCTGAAGATCTCTCCGGTCAGAATCCCATAATGGAGGCGGAGAAGAGGGGGATAGGCAACGCCTCCCTCGAAAGGATCGAGGTGGTTGGGGAGAGGATCGAGGGAGTTCGACGCAAGTACGATATGGACAAGCAGTTGCCCCTCGATCTTGTGAGGAGGATGCGGGAGCTAGGTACGTTCACGGAAGGCGAGATAGAGAAGGGCTTCGCCGGGAGAGAGGGTCTGGTGAGGAGGTACGTGGAAAGCATGCTTTACTACGGCCCTCTGGTTCGGGAGCGTGACGAGCTCAGGTACGATGACGAGCTCTTCCGGAAGGCGTTTCTGTGCAAGGTCTGCGGTGACTGTCCTGGATGGTCGGAGTTGTGAGTGCTTGGACGAGTATCTAGAGGATTAGACGTGCTCCAGGGAAGTCGAGATTCGCTACTATGACCTTGTCCCGCGGAGAATGCCCTTCGAAGGCGCGCACTACCTTTCCCACGACCTTGGACTCGACCAGGGCGTGAACGGCCTCGCCGATCATGTTCTGCGCCGCTCCGATGGCTCCCGCCTCCTCCGCGTCTTGGATCGCCTCTCTCACCCTCCGGGTGCTCAGGGGGAGCTTCAGCCCGAAGTCGCGTGAGGTTCTCATGAGGTTCGCTACGGTCGGGTTCTCTAGGATCGCTCTCATCGCCTCTTCTCCGTATCGGTTAACCTGCTCCCTCAGCTGAGGGTGCCCCAACACGGTCGCTTTCTTGATCGGGGCGAAGCTTACTGCAACCACCTTCAGGTCTGGTGTTGCGACGATCCGGTCCAGCAGGTTGTGACCCGGCGCGCCACCCCTCAGGGTCAGGACCAGCCCTCCCCCGAAGAGTTGCGGTCCAACGGTTCCAAGGCCGGTCTGGCACAGGACCTCGGCGATGTGCGCCACCCTGCCCAGCTGGTTTGAGGACATCTCGATCCCGAGCGCCCTCGCCGTGGCGAACGCGGTGCCAAGAGCGCCAGCACCGCTCGTGCCGAAGCCCGCGCCGATCGGGAGTTCGACTGTGTGTCTGACTGTTATTGAGTACTTCTTCCGGGTTAGCCTGAGTATCTGCCTCACCGATGCGAGGCTTGTCTCGGCAGGGGCTTCGGTGTCGTTTATGTAGATCCTAACCTCGTTTTCCCGCGACCTAAGAGCCTCGACCTCGGTGATCACCCCTTTGTCCAGGAGAGGTCCGCCGCCCCTGGAACCGCGCCTTGCGGGGTCTCGGATCGGTGCTCCGCTCGGTGTTCGATCGCAGATCTGGAAGAGGCTGGAGATTCTTCCTGGAACGAAGGCCTTGGCTCTGGTCAACGCGAGGCTTCCTTAGGTGCAGACTTGTTTTGCGTTACCGGCCCTTGGTTTTCTCCACGATTACGTCGATCAGCTTCTTGGCGACCTCGCGCTTCGAGCTCAGCGGGATGTGGATCACCTTCCTCTTCTTGTCGATGATAAAGAGCTCGTTGGTGTCGGTTCTGAAGCCGACTCCGCTCCTGCCCACATCGTTCGCTGCTATCAGGTCGGCGTTTGAGATCTTCATCCTCTGGTAGGCGGATTCGACGAGCGCGTTGTCTGAGAGTCCGTGCTCAGCCCTGAACGCGACCAAGAAGGTCTTCGGGCTCATCTTCTTCACAGCCTCGATGATCTTTGGGGTTGGCTTCAGGGTAACGGGAAGCTCGGGTGTGCTTCGGGTTGGCACCTTATAGTTGAACTGCCTCTCTGGAGCCCAGTCCGCCGCCGCGGCGGTGGCGATCATCACGTCGTAGTCGTCTTCCTTAAGCTCCTTGACGACCGCGTCGTACATCTCCTGGGTTGTCTCGACGTCCACGACCCTAGCGTCAGCCGGAGGCTTCGCTGAGCCAGGTCCATACACAATCGCAACCTGCCCCCCTCTCGCAAGAGCCTCCTCGGCGATGGCGATTCCCATCTTGCCCGAGCTCTTGTTCGTGATTACCCTGACCGGGTCGATGTGCTCGACAGTCGGTCCGGCTGTTATCAGTACACGCCTGCCGCGAAGGTCTTGCGCCACGCCCAACTTCCTTACCACCGCGTCGATGATCTCCTCCTCGGCGGCTATCTTCGCCTTTCCCTCGTCGATCCTTGGACCCACAAACTCGACGCCCAGCCCTCGAAGCTTCTCGATGTTCTGGAGGAGGATGGGGTGCATGTACATGGACTCATGCATTGCAGGCACTATGATGATGGGTATCCTCGACCCGAACGCGGTGGTGACGACGGTTGTGACCGGGGTGTCGTCTATGGCACACGCGATCTTGCCTATCGTGTTGGCGGTTGCGGGCACGATCAAGACCAAGTCGACCCTGTCCGAGTTCTCTCCGGCGAGGGTTACGTGCTCCGTCTTGCCCGTTATGCGCGTCAGGACCGGGTTGCCCGTCGCCCACTCCATCATGTAGGGGTGGAGGATGAGCTGGGCGCTTCGAGTCATAATGGGGTGTACCTCGGCTCCCCTCCGCATCAGGTCGCGGGCTAGGTCGGGGCACCGGACCGCGGCCACGCTGCCGCAGATGCCCATGGCGATCTTCTTCCCCTTGAGGACGCTGCTCTTGGAGCCGATTATCGCCTTTGAGGTGTGCCGAAGCAAGAGCCGCACCGTGTGTAGAGTATGGACGTGGGTAGAATTTACGTTAGCGTGCGAAATCTATGCAGTCTTTAAAGATCCCTGCGCGTTCGGGCTTCTGGACGACCCTCATCGTTTCGGTGGTGAGAATCGGTCGGCTCCTAGATTCCTTTACAAAAAGTAAGGGTTATCCGTCACAACGGACATATGCCTCACACGCGCTCAGCTCGCGCGTCTGAGGACCGCTTGGTTTGGGTTTCGTGAAAATTCTCAAAGAAGTGGTTCTAGGCATGACCGTCCTCGGGCCTTTGCAGGAGCTACAGGTAAGGATGTTCCACCAGGAGCATGCTCTGATGGTGGTTACCTTCGGCGAGCTTGTGGGCCTGAATGTTTTTCCTTCATTCTATGCCATGAGGCTGCTTCCTTACGTGGTCCCCCACGTCAAGACTTGGAGGAGACGTCTCTTGAGGGAGCGTGATCTCACGGATCAAGTCGGCGACGTCTGCTGATAACATGGTCAACCTCGGGGCCAGCGGATGTATTTGGCTACTATGTATCCTCTTGTGTGTCACTCCATGTGGATTCATGAAGTGTAATTTGACGCCGTCTCGTTGACGAATTGCCAATAGAGTTGGCGATTTTTGAATCACTCGACAAGGCTTAAAAGGGGCTTGGCGTCAATCTTGACCCACGAAGGTATCAGGAATGTCTCCGCTGTTCGGCAAGAAAGAAGAGAAAAAGGAAGAGAAGAAGGAAAGCGAAGCAATGAGAGCCATCAAGGAGACCGTTTACGGGGCTGCGATGCACGGTATGGTCACGTACACGCTCAGGGCGCGGATGCACCTTGAGCACCTCTTCATGCTCATAACCATGGGTGACATGCTCGGAATCCCGATCCTGCCACCCTACTACACTCTGAGGTTGCTCCCCTACGCTGTTCCCCACGTCAAGACTTGGGAGAGGCGTCTCCTCAGGGAGCGGGACATCACCGACCAGTTCTTCATGTGAGGTGAAATTTCATGTCTCTCAACATCGGCGAGTACATCGCCTCAAAGCCCAATCTCAAGTACCTCCTCTTCGGAGGAAAGGGTGGGCTCGGCAAGACCACTCTCTCTGCGGGCACTTCGTACTACCTCGCCAAGCAGGGCAAGAGAGTCTGCGTCTTCTCCACGGACCCCCAGGCGAGCCTGACGGACATCTTTGAGCGGGGTCTCTTCGGCAAGGGCGAGGTCGAGCTGATGCCTAACCTCTACGCCCTCGAGATCGACGCCGATAAGCGAATTGCTGACTACCAAGAGGAGATTCGGAAGAAGATAATGGACATGTACGGTCTGACCGAGGTTCCCCCCGAGGTGGATGAGTACATCGGAGCCTCCTCCGCGGAGCCGGCGATGGCGGAGTCTGCTACATTCGATGCGATGGTCGACCTAATTACCAGCGGGCGCTTCGACTACTACATCTTCGACATGATGCCGCACGGGCATGCCTTACGCTTCCTCAGCATGGCGGAGATTCTGGACGCGTGGATCAGCAAGATCACTGGCGTGAGGTCGAAGGCGTCTGAGTACCAAGAGCTCGCCCAGGTTTTGCGCGGCTCGAAGGAGGGTCTGGCTAAGGAGGATGCGGTTCTTGGGGAGTTGGAGGAGATCAGACTGAGGCTGACCTTCGTGAGCGAGATGATGAGGTCCGAGGAGACCATGGCGTTCTTCTACGTGCTCATACCTGAGCTCATGCCGATTCTCGACACGAGAAAGGCGCTCGAGATGTTCAAGGCTTTCAGGATTCCTCTGAGCGGGGTAATAGTCAATCAAGTCTACCCTCCGGAGCTGATGGGTCAGGCTAACGTGCCAGGGTATCTCAAGAACAGGATCGCCTCCCAGCAGAAGTACCTGGAGATGATCCGGTCGGAGTTCGGCTCCATCCTGCGCGGAGTGGTTCCGATGTTCGACAGGGAGCCGAAGGGTCTGGAGATGATCGGGAAGGTGGCTGAGGTCCTGTTCGCGAAGGAGGTTAAACAATGAGCTACAGGGACGCTCTTGCGAATCCAAAGCTTAAGCACACGTTCTTCGGCGGTAAGGGTGGTGTCGGAAAGACCATCGTGGCGGCTGGGACCGCCTACCTTCTGGCTGAGCACCTAAACAGGAAGACGCTGATCTCCTCTACCAACCCGGTTCACAGTCTATCGAGCGCGTTCGGACAGGACTTCTGGGGGAAGGGGATATGCCACGTCGAGGGAACCAAGAACCTCGATGTTATGGAGATCGACATCTCCCAAACGGTTGAGGGCTATAAGGAGAGCGTTCGGTCGAAGATCATGGCGTTCCTGAAGACCGCGGACATCCCCCTCGAGCCGGGCCCGTTTATCGAGGTTGCCACGACGAATCCTGCGTTCGAGGAGGCGGCGATGTTCGATGACGTGGTGAGGTTGCTCCTGAAGGGCGAGTACGACGCGTATGTCTTTGATACAGCTCCGGTGGCGCACACGTACCGGCTCCTTGGAATGTCGAAGGTCTACGACCTCTGGCTCCGGAGGATGATTAAGAGCCGAGAGGAGGCGCTCTCAGAGCGAGTGAAGCTGTCCTTCCGCAGGGAAAGGATACTTGCTGAGATCAAGAAGGATCCGTTACTCTTGGATCTCCTCCAGACGAGGCAGAGGACCGAGGAGGCTAAGGCACTAATCACGGACAGGGAGAAGACTGCCTTCTTCTTCGTTACCCTGCCTCTTGCACTGCCGATCGCTGTGATTGAGCGGTTCGTTGGTTGGGTTCGCGCCTTCGACATCCCGGTAGGTGGCGTCATCGTGAACGGCGTGATCCCGAAGGAGGGTGTGGACTTCTCAACGATGTCCACGTACGTCGTGAACAAGATCAAGGAGCAGGATATGTACATCGACTCTGTCTACAAGAAATTTCCGGGTCTGGTGTGCGGGTTCGTGCCCCTTTTCGAGACCGAGGTCCAAGGTCTGGGCATGATAGCTAGGGTTGCGGAGGCGCTAGCAAAGTAGCAAAAGATGTCTTGGCTTGTCTCTGGAGGAACTCTCTCAGTTCTTTGATGCCTATGGTCTTCTGGTAGTCTTTGTTCTCGCGTTTGTATTCATATGTTGGTATATGGTTGGCGGCTGGATAAACCTGAAGCTTATGCGCCGCTACGCCCGTGTTCTCGAGGACCACATGAAGCCTCAGGGGGTCCAAGTCAAGTATCGAAGGATCAGCGGTGGCAGGGGCTTCAGAGCTTTGTGTCTGCCCAAGGACGACCCGCGGTTCGAGAGGGTTGAGGTGGCGATCAACATGTCCGACCGGGATAACGCGATGCACTATCCTCTGCTGCCGATTACGCGCGACAGGGACAGGATGATATGTTGGGCTTTCCTGCGAGCGAGGCCTTACTGCTCTATCGAGATAGCCTCGAGGTCTGAGGTGAAAACTCTCCAAAAAGCGATCAGGAAGGAGCCTGAGCGATACAGTGGGTTTAGGGCGTTCGCCTTGGACAGTGAGTTTGATCGGGAGTACCAAGTTTTCGCGAGGACAGATCGCTTTCTCCGCACAGTTTTCGCCGAAGGGATCCGTAAGGATCTGATCGATCTGAGACGGGTTATTCGAAATATCTCGGTGAACGAGGATCAGCTCTTCCTTCGCTTGTCGGGGAGGGCGGAGGAGGCAACGATCCCGCGTCTTCTAGATCTGCTCTGGGACCTCGGAAGCACAGCAGCCCCCAAAGCCGGTAGAGGCTGACGGGTTCCCGTCGGTTGCCCGTGAAATCATCCGTTTCTGAGCGTGTCTGGAAAACGTATTGTACAGTGGGATGGTTTGGAAGCCCTTCCTCTCGCTTTCTAACGGGCCATTGACTGGATCTGGGTTGATTGGAAGGTGGGTCACGGGCGTGACACTATGCGCTCTGCAGATGTTCTAGGATTTCGATTGGGACGAGTAGAGATCGAGTCAGTGGTCGAATGGGAGTCTGCGGCTCATGACGCAGGCGTCCTCGCCGTCTTGGTAGTATCCCTCTGCTTTTCTGATCGTCACGAAACCCAGATTCTTGTAGAGTGATATCGCAGCGTCATTTCCGACTCTGACCTCGAGGAAGCACTCTGTTGCGCCGTATTCCGTTAGGGCTTTCATCGCGTGGATGACTAGGGCTCGTCCCATACCTCTCCGGCGGTACTCGGGGAGGACGGCGACCGAGACGATGTGTCCCTTCTTTGTTGGGAGGATGCTTCGCGTCTCGGAGAATCCGTACTCCACTCTGCACATGATGTAGCCCACGACCTTCTCATCAGCCTCAGCCACGATGAAGGTCTTCGGGAAGTGGTTGTAGAGGTCTAGGTAGAAGTAGGAGCTGTAGTTCTCGGGGAGGCATTTCAGGTTTATCTCCATGACCTGATTAAGGTCCTTGATCTCGAAGAGCCTCTCCGTGAACGTCTTCTCTGCCTGCAACCCCGAACCTCCAGAACTCTTCAGATGCTCAATAATCCTTTTAAGGGATTTCTTGGTAGTAGGCTGGAGAACTCATACAAAGGATGAGCCTTTGGGGTACACGCCGACCTATCCCTCGCCTCCAAGCTTGGATCAGATCCGCTCTATGGTTGAGGCTGAGTTCCGTCTTCAGGGCGTGTCCTTGGACCAAGGGGTGCCCACGTTCGTGCTGGTTAAGGGGTTGACCAAGGAGCCCTTCTTGAGACTCGCTGCCAGGATGAGAGAGCTGGGTCTTGTGCCGACTCTGAGGGAGGAGGGTGGTTCTCTCATCCTGAGGGTCTTGGGGCGGGTCCCTCCGAGCCCTTCGAACGTGTACATCAACGTCGGGCTCTTCTTCGCCACTCTCGCGACGGTGCTCTGGGCTACGTACGGGTTTGTCAGCAACCCCATACTTGCGCTTCATCTGATGCCTCAGGCAAACCTGGTGGTGGTCACGGCTGGAACTGCTACATCTTTGATCGCTATCATCGGGCTGCACGAGGTCGGTCACAAGACGATTTGCGATATCAGGCAGATCGAGGCGACGATGCCTTACTTCATCCCCGCGCCTCCGCCTTTGATGCCTATGGGCACCATCGGCGCGGTTATCATGCAGAAGGAGCCGCCTGTGAATAGGGACGCTATGTTTGACCTGGGTTCCGCGGGTCCGGTTGTGGGCTTTCTGGTCACGTTAGCGGTTACAATAGCCGGTCTGAGAATGTCCTTTATTGTCGACACCTCGACGGCTGATGTGTGGGAACAGACCGGTGCGGTTGGGAAGATACCTGTGCCTTTGTTGTTTGACTTGTTGGCTAGGCTACTTCGCCCCGACTGGGAGGCTGGTAAGACGCTAATCTTCTCGCCGATCGCGACGGTCGGCTGGTTTGGGATGCTGCTGACTTTCCTGAACCTACTGCCGATCTGGCAGTTCGATGGTGGATGGGTGGCGAGGGCTGTGCTCGGGCAGAGGCTGCACAGGTGGGCTTCGTACGTTGGGATAGTTGTTATGGTGGCGGCTGGTTTCTGGGTGATGGCTCTGCTGGCTCTCTTCGGTATGTCGAGAGCCTCCGCCGTCGCGCCGCTCGACGATGTTTCTCCTGTCACCACACCTAGGAAAGTTCTCTCTCTAGCCCTCTTGGCTGTGGTCGTTCTGTGCGCGATCTACATTCCCTACTTCTGAAGGACGGGCATCGTGGTCGAGCCGTGGGGCAGAAACAGGACTTTAGCTCGCTTTCCAACCTGTCTGATGGCGGACCTGAGGGCGTCGTTGGCGGTTTTCTCAGCTCTCAGCCTGAAGACGCCTGTGGAGTAGTAGCTCGGCAGGACTGAGACGAGGAAGATTCTCGCCTTCTCTGAGGCTCTCATGAGCGTGTAGGCTGGGAGCGCGGCTAGTTCGAACCTCCTCTGGAGCTCCTTCTCCATGTCTTCTAGGGTTTTGTGCTTCGTCATCCACCGGTAGAAGCTCTCCTCACCGTAGCCGCGGGAGCACTCGGCGACGAGGACTATCGTCCCGTGCGGGGAGACAGCGCCGAGAGCGCTCTGGAGCGCGGGAACAGCCATCGAAAGGCTTGAGTCGTAGGGGAGTCCTCCAGCGCTCTCTAGGACGATGTCAGCCTCGCCCTCGACGGGAACCTTGTACAGCTCGTCGACCAGCTTGACCGCTTGGGCGAAGGACTGGTCAGGGTCCCCGGCGAACACGCCTACAACCTCCTTCATGGGATTCGCGACGACGTTCACTCCGAAGTCGATTCGAGACATCCGTGCGATCTCGTCCATGTCCTCGCTGACTGGATTTCCGACTAGCCGCCCGGGCACGGCTTCGGGGCTGAGCATGAGGGAGTGGTTCTGCACGATTGACTCCTCCCCGAGCAGGCCCGGGGCGACGCCCTTCCTGCCGCCGCTGTAGCCTGCGTAGGGGTGGAGGCAGACATCGTTGGCCACTATCCTTACAGAGGCTTCGAGGAACAACTTGTTCAGAAGCACCTTCGTCTTTCGGCTCGTCTCTCCCAGGTGGATCAGGTCTTCTGCGGCTCCGCTGTGGTGGATCACCCTTATGCCTTCCGGGGTCTTTCCTAGCATCTTAGTTGAGTCTTGATCTGATTGAGGGCCATGCCTCCCTCGACCTAGGATTAATGTAATGGCTTCGTTCTTCGCTCCAGCGGCGTTTAGGGCGTTGATCAGGGGGTGGATGAGCGGGTTGGATCCTGATGTGTCGGCGAAATCGTCCAGCACGACCGCTATCTTCGAGTCGGGATGAATGAGCTCGGCTAACGACTTGCCCGTCGGTTTCTCAAGCGCCGTGGCCACCTCTTTGAGCGGGTCGTCCACGCCACGCCCTGCTCTGGGCTCGACTATGGCTTGGAGGTTCTCGTCCGGGATCCTTGCTGAAACCTCGGTGGAACCATAGGGAAGCCAGATCTCCACCATCGCCACGACACCGTCTCGCTAGGCTCTCAGTTTGCTCCGCCTCGTATAAGAGAGTGTGGCTGAGCGCGCTCTGACAAACTCTTTAAGACCTGTCGATCCTCCATCTCTTGACGGAACCAAAGATTGGAGGGGCTCGGAGAATGGCTTGGACAGACGAGAGAAAGAAGCTGACGGAGGAGCTGTGTACGCTCCTCATGAGAGTGAGCGCGATGAAGTTCGGAGCCTTCACGCTCGCGAGCGGAAAGCTTAGCCCGTACTACGTGGACCTGAGGATAGTTCCCAGCTTCCCGGACGCGTATCGGGTGGCGTGTGACGCCTTCATCCAGCTCATCGTGCACGACGTTGGCTTGGAAGAGTTCAATCGGATCTCGGGGATACCGACAGCCGGCATCCCTTTCGCCTCTGCCGTGGCCTTCCAGATGAAGAAGCCATTCCTCTACACGAGAAAGGAGGTCAAGACGCATGGGAGAGAGAGGATGGTGGAGGGGATCCTGCTTCCGGGCGACAAGGTTCTGATAATGGACGACCTGATAACGACTGGTGGAAGTCTCATCAACGCGGCCAAGGCGATCAGGGCTGAGGGCGGCGTCGTGAATGACGCGGTTGTGCTGATCGATAGGGAGGAGGGCGGAAAGGAGATACTTGCCAAGGAGAAGATCAAGCTTAACTCGCTTACGAAGATGAGCGAGGTTGCAGGGATACTCCTGAAGGCGGGAACCCTCAGCTCAGAACAATACAAATCGATAATCAGACAGGTCAAAAGAAAGTAGCCATCGAAGGCTGAGGGTTGCCCCGTTCAGGGGGCAATCCTGCCCTCGGACACTAGCCTCCTCGACTCCCCCGACGGGAACACAGCCTCGACGGTCGGCTTATTGATCAGGAAGTCCATGTGATTGGCAGAATTGTTCTTGCCCCCGGTGGGGAAGTCTGTGTTCCTACCGAACGCGACGTGAGCGGTCCCCCACACCTTCTCTGTTTCTAGGAACTCGTGCACGATCCGAGCCTTCGGGTTCAATCCGATCGCCATCTCCCCCACCATGCTCGCCATCTTATCTGTTCCAAGAGTTCTCTCCACTGCCCCTACAACTCTCTTTTCGTCGCCTCGTATGCTCACCGCTCTTCCGTCGTGGCACTCTATTGTGAGGAGTTTGGATATTGACCCTATGCCTCCTACCGCAGCGTCGCATACCAGTATTCCCCCGAGGCTGTTCTCGATCGGACCCACCGTCACCTCTCCAGTCGGCAGGTTTCCCCACTTGGCGTTTGTTATCGTTGTGTCCTTGAAGAACCCGCGTCCCTTGATCGATAGACTTAGCCTGGTTCCGGCGGGGGATGAGATTGTGATGACTTCAGCCCCCTCCGTCGCCGCGATGATCCGATCCGCCTCTCGATTCATCCTTTCGTGTTCGTCCAGGGACAGTGCCAGAGCGCCCTCTGTCAGCATGTCGAGGGTGATGCCTGGGCAGTGACCGAGACGGCGGTTCTTGTCCTTGGTCTCCAGGTGTATTATCTTGATCCGGAACGGTGTCTCGTCGGCTGGACCTCTCAGACAGTTGACCACAAGGTCGGGGTGGCTGCCTATCGCTTCCTTCACAACCTCGGGAAGATCCCTTCTTGTCACGTTCTTCTCCGTCTGCAGGGTCAAAAGCCTAGTAAGCAGTCCTGTCTCTACCCCGGCGTAGGCGAAGCACTTTCCCACGTCGAGCCTGACATCATCCGAGACGACCAGCAGCCTCTCGCCAGCAGAGGCTTTCATCACGCCTTTCAGAGCGTTCCCGGCGTACCGAACAGCGGCCGCATCTAGCATGGTCGCACCATCATGTAATGGTCTGATGGAATTCTAATAAGACTTGGCGGCAGCCGAGCAACGCTCACTAATTGATTGTGAGTTTAGGCTGCCCGATTTTCGAGAGCTTCGTTTTGTGTCCTGCACTCTGCCCGCTTGAGGTCCACGTCAACGCGGCCTAGTTCCTAAGCCGCTGTAAGCTGTGACCAAGCAGACGATCGCTGCGATGCCGGTGCCAGCCATAATTAACCAGACGACCCCGTAGGAGAACCTATCGATGACGGAGCCGAGGAGGGTTGACCATAGGGAGCTCAGTCCAAAGCCGAGAGTGAAGAAAAGCCCGAGGAGTATGTCCCTCTCGGCTGGGGTGGAGACGCTGACGAGGTGTGCCTGGAGGAGGGAGCTCATGGGGAATGTGGTCAAGGAGAGGATGAAAAGGTGAGGGACTATGAGGAGGCTGAAGGAGCCGTGGAGAGTAAGAAGGTATATGGCGATGGTCGTCGTGACGAGTGAGATCATAGCGGTCTTCAGGTAACCTCTGCGGTCGGCCACCCTCCCAAGGTAGATGGTTCCGAGAACTCCTCCGGCTGTGGCCAGGGAACTGATCACGCCTGCCTGCTGGACATCTAGGCCGAGACCCTTCGTTGGGTCTCTGAGGTAGACTGGGACCCATGTAGTCATCACTCCCATGCCTGACCCGCCTGAGATGAAGATCTGAGCGAGGAGGACAAGCACCGCCCCCTTGACTGCCAGCGATGACTTCAAGTCGTCGAGGAGCCTCCTGTTGGACTGCTTGAAGACGGCCCTATCGCCCGCGGATTCGCCGTGAAGCCCGGCTATGACCAGAAGCCCGCATAAAGCGAAGAATGAGGCGAGGAGGTAATACGAAGACCTCCATCCCGTTGCAGCGGCTATCGTCGATAGGAGTAGGGGGGCGACTATGTTACCTACGAAGCCGAGGCCGTAGAAGACGGACAGAGCCGATCCTACCTCTTTCCTGTTCCATTTCTGGGAGATTATGGAAGCGCTGACGGGGTGAGTCCCCGCCTGGCCTACGCCCGCCGTAGCGTTTCCCGCTAGAACGCTCTCGAACCTGAAAGCGATGCCAGTGAGAAGGCACCCGATCGACATGAAGAAGTTGGACGCTCCGAGTAGCAGACGTCGGGAAACCACCCTGCCGGTGATGCTGTACCCCATCTGCAGAAAGCCTCCGAGGACATTGGCGACGGCGACCATGAGGCCTACCTGGGTGTAGTTGAGGGCCAGGTCCTCCCTTATGCTCTCGTACAGTATGGGGGCACCGGTGAAAAGGTGTTGAGCCGCGTGTGCTACGGTGAGTGTCGCGATTACCCGCCTCTCAGACCTTCTCTTATCTTCTTCCTCGCCCAAGACGGATGCCCGCGCTGTCGAACTACGCCACTGAACGAACATTTAAGCATGTCTTAGGGAACGCTGCGGTATCCTCTGGTGCCCTTGACGGTAGTGATGAGGTGTGGTGGCAGAGCGTCCTGGAGCTAGCCGCCTGTCCGGACTAGGGTTACGTCATCTTCACGCGGAGCGGGATCACGGACAAGCTGATCAGGTATTGGATTGGGCTCTCTCTTGACACGCTTACAACAGTTCTCTTTCGAATTCAATCACAATTGCTTATTTGCGAAGTCGTTCAAGGATAAGGGGGGTCTGGGCTTGGTTAAGGATCTCCGATCGTTCATCAGACATCTCGAAAAGGTGGCGCCGACCGATATTGTGAGGCTGAAGGAAAGAGTCGACCCGAGGTATGAGATCACAGCGTACGCCCTAGAGTATGAGAGAAGAAAGCAGTTCCCCGTCCTAATCTTCGACCGAGTCGGGAACTACGAGCTTCCGGTCGTAACAAACGTTCACGCCACCAGGGAGAGGCACGCGCTGGCCCTCGAGACAGATCGGGATCATCTGGTCGATGAGTACACGCGACGGGAGACTTCTCTGATCCCTCCCAAGAGGGTTAGTAGCGGACCAGTGAAGGAGCGTGTTTTCCTAGGTGAGAAGGTGGACCTGACCGAGCTGCCGATACCGATCCACTTCCAGCAGGATGCAGGTCCGTACATCACTGCCGGGGTCATAGCGGCGAGGGATCCCGACAATCCCGATAGGATAAACGCGAGCTTCCACCGGATGCAGGTGAAGGACAGGGACAAACTGGGTGTGAGCCTCCACAGCCGACGCCACCTCTGGGACTACCAGAGGAGGGCTGAGGAGAAGGGAAAACCGCTGGAGATAGCCGTGATGATCGGCGTCCACCCCGCAATTGCCTTCGGAGGAACCTGGTCGGGCTCGTTGCAGACAGACCACTACCAGGTCATCGGTGGGTTCCTAGGCGAGCCCCTCGAGACGGTTGCTTGCGAGACGGTTGATGTGGACGTGCCGGCACACGCCGAGATCGTGCTCGAGGGGGAGATCCTCCCGAAGATCCGCGAGCCGGAGGGTCCCTTCGGCGAGTTCACCGGCTATGTTTCACGGCGGTCAACCCAGCACGTCATAAGGCTGAAGGCGATCTGTCGCAGGGAGGACGCGATATTCCAAGACGTGGTTCCAGGCTTCTCGGCGGAGCACTCCACACTCCTCGGGGTGCCACACGAGGCTCAGATCTACCGAGCCCTCAAGGGGACCGTCCCTACGGTCAGGGCTGTGAGCTACCCTGTCTCGGGAACTTGCAGGTTCCACTGTTATATCTCCCTGAGGAAGACCGCCGAGGGACAGCCCAAGAACGCGATCTTCCAAGCCCTAGCCGAAGACCATTCCCTGAAGCTCGTGGTGGTTGTGGATGAGGATGTGGATGTCTATAACGAGAGTGAGGTGCTCTGGGCGGTCGCGACCAGGATGCAGGCGGACGAGGATGTCTTCATAGTTCCCGGAGTTATGGCGTCCATGCTCGACCCGTCAAACAAGGAGGGGCTCTCGGCGAAGATGGGCGTAGATGCAACCCGACCCCTCACAGGGTGGACCGCGGAGAGGTGCACGATCCCGGAGAGAATCATGGAATCCGTTAAGACGAGAATTGGTGGAGGCTAGGCGCTTCAATGGGAGAGCGCCTGAACAAACGCCTCCAAAAACCTCTCGGAGTCGACTTCGAGGCATACTTCGACGCCAGTTTCACGCCCTGCCACAGGCGAAGGTAGCTGGACCGTTCGTCCCAGACACAGTTCCCCTCGAGTCTCGACATCGAGAAGCATCCTCTGAGTTCTGACGAGGCTCCTATCGAAAGCGACGCCCACCGCCAGCGGGTCGTGAAGGGCGCAACCCTCGACTCCTCTTGTCCGCTTGTAGAAGCTCATGTAGTGTCGGGCTATTCTTCCCAGGAATCTGGAAACTCCAGAACTCGTCTTCTCGATCCTTTTGAGGTGGGCTGGTGTGAGGAGGGTCTTCCTTGTGACATCCAATCCAACCAGCGTGATTGGAAGTTCCGAGTTGAGGACGATCCTAGCCGCCTCGGGATCGACATACACGTTGAACTCGGCTTGGGAGGTGACGTTGCCTGGGACCGTCACGGCTCCGCCCATTATGACGACCTCTTTCACGCACTCTTTGAGCCTAGGCTCCTTCGTGATGGCCATCGCAACGTTCGTTAGCGGCCCCAAGGCTACCAGGGTGATCTCTCCGGGTTTTTTCATGATCTGAGAAACGAGCAGGTCTACGGCATGGATTGGTAGGGCGCGGCTCTTCGGAGGAGGCATGTTGGTGTTCCCGAGTCCGTCAAGCCCGTGGACCTCTGTGGCTGTGGTCAGATCCCTTAGGAGGGGCTTTGCCATCCCCCTAGCCACGCGAATCTTCTCCGCCCCAGCTACTTCCAGAACCCTCAACACGTTTGTGGTGGCAAGGTCGACTTCCACGTTTCCCGCTACCGTGGTGATCGCTTCGAGCTGAAGTCTGTCAGACCTGAGCGCTAGGAGTATCGCCATCGCGTCGTCTATTCCTGGGTCACAGTCGAGTATTATTCGGGTCGAGACGAAGCACACTCCCCTGCAAGAAATAGCCTGTTCAAGCCTGTCCTAATAACCTTGTCAGCTACAGGTCAAGTCTTCAGAGGCTGAACCCGTGGGGCAGAGGCTGCGACCGCGTGGAATTACCGTTGTAGTGTCAAGTCTGCCAACCTGACTTACCTTTCTAACTCGATTTTACAGGTTGAAACAAACTGTTTTGCATCTCTTTGCAGGGAAAACCCGAAGGGCATCAACCTTATATCCAAAAAAGCCTACTCATAACTCGGACAGTCAACCAACGAGGAGGAGAAAAAAGAGAGAATGTACGAAGCGCCCCTAGTGATGTTGGTCGGGTTTGTCATATACCTGATTGTGTACAACTTCTACGTGAAGTGGTTCGACAAGAACATCATGGAGGCAGATGCTAAGAGGAGTACACCCGCACACATGTACATGGACGGCGTCGAGTTCTTCCCCACCAGCCGCTACGTTCTGCTCGGCTTCCAGTCCAAGAGCATCACGGGGCTCGGCCCAGTCTTCGGTGTGGTCAATGCTATCACCTGGGGCTGGTTGCCGGGTCTGCTCTGGATCTTGGTCGGCAACACGTTCATCGGCTGGATTCAGGACTACAACTCGCTGATGGCTTCGGTTAGGCACGAGGGTTCGTCCTTCGGTCCGATCAGCCACGCTCTGATCAGTCCGCTGGCGAGGCTGCTTATGCTGTCGTTCATCTTCTTCAACATGTCTTCACCTGGTAGCTTGACGATGGTGGTTGGAGCCTACAAGTCCTTCCCGATCGGAGGCTTCGCGATCGTCCTAACCACGGTGGTCGCGGTGGTGTTCGGCTACTTGGTCTACAGAGTCCGGATGAACATCCTGTACACTACAGTGGGCTGTGTTATCCTGATGTTCGTCGGCATGGCTGCTCTGGTGCTTGCGTCCGTGCCCGGTGGCCCGCTCTACGGAACCCTCCAGTGGCTGGCAGCCCCCGCGAACGCCCTGATGGCTGAGAACATTTGGTTCCTCTTCATCATGGCGTGGACGACCATCAGCGCGCTGCTGCCTGTCTGGTCCTTCATGACGCCGGTCAACTACCTAGCCTTCTACATGGTCTGGGGCTTCCAGATCACGCTGCTCCTCGCCATATTTACCGGTATGCCATCGTTCAACCAACCCGCCTTCACGAGTGCCGGCGCCTTCACTGTGCCAACGGCTATCCCGCCACTCTGGCCGATGATGTTTGTGACTATCATGTGCGGCTCTATCTCGGGGTGGCACAGTCTCGTCTCATCATCTGGCTCGTCGAAGCAGCTCGACTCAGAGGCTGACGCGCGCTTCATCGGCGCGGGCTCAATGCTGATGGAGGGGATAGTCGCGCTCACGTCTGTATGCGCTGTGGGGGTACTCGTCACCCTTGGGGCTGCTGGCGGACCGCGTTATGTCGCAGGTTCCTCGCAGATCCTGGGCTTGATCGGGATTCCGTCTGCCTTCGGTATGGCTTGGGCATCGCAGTTCATAGGCATCCAGCACATCACGCTGACCCAGATTGGGCTGAGGTTCGGCCGTATGTCGCTGTCGGAGCTGCTGGGCGGGAAAATAAGGGCCTTCAGGAACAAGTACGTGTGCATCGCCCCGGTGCTAATACTGTGGCTCTTGCTGGGTCACAGCTACTTCGGTGCGATAGCTGACTACATCTGGAGAATGGGTGGAGGGATCAACCAGCTTCAGGCGGGTCTCGCGCTGACTATCATCACGGTCTGGATGATTGCCAGGCGGAAGCCGTGGTTCTACACAGGCATTCCCATGGCCTTCATGCTCGTGACGACGATTGTCTCGCTTATCTACAGTGCTTGGACGTTCCTCTATGCCGCCGGTACGGCGACTGGGGCTGCGGTTGTTGGTCTCTACGGAGCAACCCTCATCAGCGTTATCCTGATATGTCTGGGCGGTGCGATGGTGTTCGAGTCTTTCAGGGCGATCAGCCGTACGAGGGCTCAGATGGCTGCCACCGCTGTTGCAGCCGGGGTAACGCCCGGAGGGGTAACAACGATCACGCCTGCGCCCGAGACGAGCAAAGAGTAAGATTCCTCTTCTTTCTTTCGTGTTTTTCTCTTCTGGCATTCTGAGGTTACCTGTGTTGGTCCAGTTTGTCGGCTGTGATTTCGTGGGAGAGCTGGTCTTGGAAGGAGCCTGCCGCATGGGAGTTTCTCGAGGGGTTCTTCGTTGTGGCTGTTGGCGTTGAGAGATCGCAGAGCTAAAATAGGGCTCCGGATTCACAGCGAGGGTTGCGGCTAAGGTCTTTAGGTCGGAAACGTTGGGTTTGTGGAGGATGGTGGAGTGGTGATAAGAGGCGTTCTTTTCGACCTCGGGGACACGATAATTATTGAAGATCCAGATCCAGGGGCTCCCATACTCCAGTGGAAGAGGCTCAGGAGAGTCCCCTACGTCATGGCTCTCATCAGGAGTCTCGCGAAGAGATACCGCCTGGCTGTCGTCACGAACACGAGTATCTCGGGCAGGGAGGAAGTGGGTGAGGCCTTGAGGAGGGTTGGGCTTGGCTCGTGCTTCGACGCCATAGTCACCTCTGTTGATGTGGGCTGTGAGAAGCCCGGATCGAAGATATTCCAGTATGCTCTCGACGAACTCGGCGTTCAGCCGAGTGAAGCCGTGATGATAGGTGATCGAGTTGACACCGACATCCTCGGAGCAAATCGATTAGGAATCACCACGATACTTCACCGCTGGCGGAACCGCTATCCGGTGCTCAACTCCGAGGGGTTCTGTAGGCCTTCCTACTCGGTGAACTCGCTGCGAGAGGTCGAAGGAGTTCTCGATCAGATCGAATCGGGGAGAGCCTGATCCCGGAGGTTGTTCGACAGTCCATCTAGGTTCTTGGATTCTGCCGAGTGTAGAAGAGCGCTTTGAGCGTCTCCCTGCTGGTGTTGGTCGGGCGGGGTCCTGTGCTAGGGCTCCAGCAAGTCCTTGGGGGCTCCGCCTTAGGGCCTGAAGGCGGGAACATGAGGGTCTCCTGATCGATTATTGTTTGGAGAGCGCTGATCAGCTTCAACTCCCTAAGCTCGCGTGTCGTGAATCTCACGTGAGGAGGTTGAATGCTAGTTGTGATGGGACGGTTTTCTTGTCGAGGTCGGAAGAAGGCTCCGAGTACGCGCGACTGGATTAGGGCTGGCTGGGCTGCCTCGGGCGCGTGAGAGCCACGAATGGAAAGCCTAATGCGGCGGTGATGCCTAGGATCAGGAATCCGGCTTGGAAGCCGTAGAAGTCAACTAGGAAGCCGGCGATGGCCGGCGCGACCGCCTGAGCCAGGATCACGACCGTGTACAGCACTCCAAAGCCCGAGCCTCGAGCCCCTTGCGGGAGGAGGTCGGCTGTGAGAGCGTCGGTGACGGGTACGAAGGCTTGGACCGTTGCTCCGAATGCTATCAGCAGCAAGATGAGTGAGGAGATCGACGTTTTGAACCCTAGTCCCGCCGCGGACAGGGATATTGTTGCGAGGAGCACGAGAATGATCTTCTTCCGCCCCACTCTGTCGGATGCCATTCCTATCAGCGGTCCGCTTATCATGCCGGCTCCGGGCGAGATCGAGAAGAGAAGGCTTGCGAAACCGACCTCGAAGCCGTAGGTGGCGTAGAGGAAGGTGGGAAGGAATGAGGATATTCCCCGGTCGGCGAGCCCGAAGAACGATCGTACGACCACGGTGAACGCCACAGGGCGGTTGATCCACTCCGTCATAGACTTCTTCTCTCCTTGCATTCGCCGTGGAGGACGGCGTATCTCCTCCGGGGCGCAGTACCACACCAGTAAAGCAAGCACGAACCCCGGTATGGACACCAGCATCAGCGGAGTGCGCCACCCGTAGCCCGAAAGGGCTCCTAAGACGATGGGGGTGACGAAGAAGCCGATGCTCGCCGCCGCACCGTGGATCCCGATTGCCCTTCCCCTCTCACTGGGTGGAAATGTGTCCCCGATCAGGGAGAGCCCGGTTGGGTGGTAGGTGCTGCCTCCGATGCCGCTCACGCCCTGAAAGGTGACGAGCTGCCAGAGGTTCCTCGCCAGGGCGGTCAGTCCGAGACCGAGAGCTTGCAGGACGGTGCCTGGGGCGACTATCAGCCTCTTGGCGATTCTGTCAGAGAAGACTCCGACCGGGAGCTGGAAGAGGGCGTAGGTAATGTAGAACGAGCTCAGGACCAGTCCGGCGACACTGTAGCCGAAACCGAACTCATTCATGATAAGAGGGATCACCGGGGGCAGTAGATTCCAGTAGCTGTGGTTCATCGCGTGGAGGGCGGAGCAGATGAGGAGTATCTTGTAGCGCGTCTGCACAGAACCAGCTTCCGGGATGCTGGATTACCGTTGTTTGGCTAGGTCTCGCTATTAAGGGGTTTCTGTCTCATCCTCGGCGGGTTCCACGCGCATAATATATGACCGTCCGCCTAGTATAATTGACCTGTATGGAGCCCGAGGAGTTCGTGGACGAGTGGGGCTTGGAGCGGAAGGCTCTCGCCATACTGAGGCAGGTCGGGAATCTCCGCCTCGTGGGTGAAACGGGGACCGGAAAGACCCTCTTTGTGCACCACCTCTGCGACAAGTTTGGCTGGCGTCTGTACGAGTACAGCCTCTCCAGCGACACCGAGCGGTGGGACCTCATCTGCGGCGACGTGCTGAGGCAGGGGACCACCGAGGCTCGGGAGGGCATAATCCTTCTCTGGCTGCAGGACCCGGAGGGTGGAGTGTGCTTTCTGGATGAGTTCAACTACGCGCAACCGAACGTGACCACGTTGATCAACCAGCTGAGCGACTTCAGGCGTTCCGTGTGGATCCCGGAGCTGAAGAGGAGCTTTCGCAGATCGGAGAGGCACTATCTGGCGATCGCCATGAACCCCTGGGAGAGGCATGGGTACTCTGGCACCTTCCAGACGAACATCGCGCAGATGAGGAGGTTCGAGTCCCTTGTCTTCGACTTCCTCTCCTCGAGGCGGGAGGTTGAGCTTCTGCTGAAGATCTGCAAGGATGAGCGCTGGGTGAGGAAGCTGGTCGAGTTTGCCAGCAAGATCAGGATCCTGTACCAGAAGGGCGAGCTGACCACGCCCCTCACAACCGGCAACCTCCGGAACTACTGCGCGCTCAGGAACGATGGTATGGAGGGGAGGGAGATTCTGGAGATAGCCTCTAACCTGTTCTTGGAGGAGGAGAGGAAGGCGATCGCGAGGCTGTGGGAGGAAGGCGAATGAGCTTGGCTAGCGTTGAGCCGTTCTGGGTCCTTCGCTGCGACATGAAGATCGCCAAGACGAGCGCGAAGTTTGTGCGGAGGTGGCCGATCTCTCGGGTTAGGGTCCTGTTCGACTTGGTCAGGAAGCAGGTTGCTCTGACCCAGTTCTTCGCCAAGCTCCGCCTCAACTATGATTGTGTCCCGATTCGGAGGTCCCTGTGGCTGTTCAGGAGTGTCAGGGGAAGGGAGAGACTTGAGCGGGATATCGACCGTCTGAGAGGTCCTCTCTCCTCGGTTGGGTTCGATGCCTCGCTCGAGATGGTGAGACTTGTCGGGATTCGGTCCGGGGCTCGGCCGTTCAGAGAGCTTGAGATGGAGTTCATCCTGCAGTGGCTCTCCGACCTGGACGAGAGGGTGGACAAGAGCCTCCGTGAGAGATATCCTGGCGTGGAGATTGTGCCGTACGTGGAGAGGAAGCTCGAGCTCTTGGAGGGGGTCTTGAAGGAGGACTTTCCGAACGGCACTGAGCGCTCTCGAGACGCGAGTAACATGATCACGATGATCTCGAACAAGATCCTCGATCTGAAGGTGGGCTAGTGTACCCCGGCCTGTTGATTGAGATGGTCTGGTGACGAATCTGTGTCCGAGCTCGGTATTCTGAGGAAGATCGCCATCTCGGTGACGGGTGATCCGGGGCTGAGCGTGCGCCTGGGGAGTGATGATGGAAGATCTCGTGAGCTGAAGGAGATCGCGGTCGACGAGGGCTTGATCCCAGTCGAGATGAGGACGGACCTTCGTCGGCGTGTGAGGATCCTTGATGGCATGGTTATCCACGAGTCTGGTCATGTTGTCAAGACCTGGCCGATCTTGGATGAGCTGGAGGCCTGGGTGAGGCGAAAGCCGAATCCGATACTCTCCAGCTGCCTAGTCAACATCGTTGAGGACATCAGAGTTAACCACTACATCTCCAGCCGCTACAGACTCGACTTCGCCAAGAGGCTGGACGAGTACCTGGTGGCTACGGGGACGACCCTCCAGATCGCTCTAGCGAGGCACCAGCCCTGGCGCGTAGAGCGCTTTGCAGGCTCGTTCATGCTAGACCTTCTCGCCTGCAAAAGCATCTTCGGGATAGACACCAGCGAGTTAGAGAAGACCTTCCTGATTCCGGATGCTAGGGATGCCTTGGCGAGGGCTTGCTCCGCCGCTGTCGGCGCGAGGTACGCGCAGGCTCTTCCGAAGCTCGTCGAGACCCTGGATGCGGCGTACGACGCGCTCTCGGACAGCTGTGGAGTGATCGAGGAGAACCTGATCCCCGCGTTCCTCGGGGGGAGGTTCAGGGTGGGCGTCGGGGAGGAGATGCTCAAGGCTTGGGGGTACGACGTGCGCAGCGACATCATCGGGAAGGGGAGCGGATTGGAGGTGCCGACGCCGCAGCCTGATGCTGTCGAGTACGAGCTCCTCGTCCAGAGGAACATGGTCCACATTCAGAGGCTCCTCTCGATGCTGAAGAGAGAGGTTGTTCCTTGGACCGATATCCAGAAGTGGCAGAGACGCGGGGCGTTGATGCGGGGGATTCTGTCGGAGGCTGTGGCTGAGAGCCAGGTTAGGGACGTGGACAGGATCTACAAGAGCAGGGAAGTCCAGTTCAGGCGTCACAGGGTAGCCATGCTCCTGCTGATCGATGTTAGTGGGTCGATGAACGAGAGCGACGCAAAGGACTTCCTGACGACGGTGGGGGAGGTTCTCGGGAGGTGGCTCAGGGACGAGGACTTCGCCATAATCGCGTTCGGGTCGGACTACCTGAGGATAAAGGCGTTCGTCGAGCCGTTCCACACGACGCGCTCTAGGGTCGGGGGTCTCACCTGCTTGGGGGGCACGGTGCTGCTGAAGCCTCTCGAGGAGGGGCACCGGATGTTCAAGTCGCGGAGGGGCGCGGAGAGGAAGATCTGCGTCGTAATAAGCGACTTCTGCGTGGACGACCCCCGGTCGTGTGTGGAGAAGATAGAAGAGATGAAAAAGGATGGAGTCTCCACTATAGGGATAGGCATCTGCCGAGCGTCGGAGGAGACGGTTCGAGGCTTCTCGGACCACGCGTTCGTCTGTCGGAGGATCAGCGATCTCGCCGACGAGTTCATCGAGGTCTTCCGAAAGATAGTCTTCGAGTAGCCTCAGCGCCCTCGGGCGGACATCAGGGCTAGCTCGGCTATGTCGTAGGGCTTGATGGTGAGCCTCGATCGTTCAACCGCGCTTGTGAACGCGGACTTGCAGAACGGACAGGCTGTCACTAGGATCTCGGCGCCTGTCTCAGCAGCCTCGCTGAGCCTCTGCCCCGCGATCGTGGACGCCAGGTCCTGAAAGGCGGCTTGGACTCCGCCACCGGCTCCACAACACCTCGCGTACTTTCCGCTTCGAGTCATCTCTACCAGCTCGACTCCCGGAATTCTTCGAAGGACATCCCTTGGTGGCTCGTAGAGTTTCATGTGCCGACCGAGATGGCAGGGATCGTGGTAGGTCAGTCTGACAGGTACTTTCTTCGAGAGATCGAGGTCTCCTCCTCTGATCAGGTCGACGACGAGTTCACTGGTGTGCACGACATCGAACCCGGGTTTTACGCCGAGTTCGTTCGGGTAGTCGTGCTTGAATGCCCTGTAGCAGCCCGGGCATGAAGTGAGAAGCCTCTTCACGCCTTGTTCGGCTAGACTTGTCACGTTGTGTTTTGCGAGCCGCTCGGCTATCTTTCGCTGACCTGTTCTCAGGAGTGGGGAGCCGCAGCACCATTCGTCACCCATCAGTAGCCTGAATCCGATCCCAGCTCTCCTCAGCAGGTCGATCTGAGCTTCGGCTATCTCCTGTCTTCTGTACGCGGATGTGCATCCAACGAAGTAGGCGAGATCCGACTTGATCGTGATCTTCGTGCCCTTTGGGAGCCATGCGAACCTTGACTCGTGGGGCTCGCCGTAGACATTGTGCGTTGATCGGGTGTTCGTACCAAGTCGGGCGATCTTCTCGGGGGTCCTGTCGAGGGAGACTATGTCCGCGCGCATGGCTTCAACCACGCTTGGTGTGTCAACCGGATCGCCGAACGGCGCCTCTCCCGGCAGACACCTGGCTTCTCGGCAGGCTGCGCAGGTTGTGCACTGGTAGATCGTCTCGATCGAGGATCTCGTGTACTTTGTGAGACCCTTCAGAATGCCGAGGGCGAAGTGGTTCAGGCCTGCTGAGAAGGATGACTCCTTCTTGGTCTGGTCGTGGACGGGGCACCAGATCCTGCAGAAGTTGTTCCCGCAGGTGTTGCAGGTGGTCACGTCCTCAGAGTACTTCTCTAGGTGCATGGTTCCCACCTCAGAGACCCAGCTTTCCGGGGTTCATGATGTTGTTGGGGTCGAGGGTCTTCTTGATCATCCTGAAGACCTCCATGCCGTAGCCTAGTTCCTCTCCCATGTACTTTGCGAGTTTGAGGCCGATCTCGTGGTGGTGCTCCATGGTCGCTCCTTGGCTGTGGACGAACTTGATCCCGTCGTCCCAGATCCGCTGGTTGAGCTTCAGCCCCTCCTCGCTGTAGGGGAACTCGAATATGCAGTACATGGCTGCGCCTTTGGGGAGGATGTGGGTGAGGTGGATCGCGCTGTTTGACTCGTGCTTTCTGAAGATCTCCTTCAGTCCGTCGTAGATTCGGTCGATCCTGTCGAAGGTTGTTGCCGTCGTGAGGACGTCCTGCGCTTTCGTTCGATACTCCGGGCGCTTGCCGTAGAAGTAGTCGTACCGTTTCTTCCACCACGTGCGCCCGACCTCGGTTCCTATGTCTTCTCCTCCACCATCCGAAACGGTCTTGAGCGCGAGCCGGTCTTGCGCTTCCACGAGTTCGCTGGGACCGTCGAAGCCGTATATCAGCCAGGCGCCCTTTGGGTCGGGAGCTCCGAGGACGCTGGCTAGCCCTCTCGCGTGGTCAGGGTCACTCACCCGAAGCATACAGTGGTTCAGGTTCTTCCTCGCTAGGTCGAAGGCGACTCGGAAGGCGGAGTGGACATCGTCGAAGCGGAGTATCCGGATCCGACGCTCCTCGGGAATTGGGTGGATCTTGAGGGTGGCTTCGGTGATTACGCCCAAGGTTCCCCCAGCGCCGACGAAGAGCCAGTTCCAGTTTGGTCCGGCGGAGGACTTCATGGCTCGTCGGGTCCTTAGTACCTCACCGTTCGGGAGGACGACCTCTAGGCTCAGGACCATGTCGCCTATGTAGCCGTACTTCGGCGCCAGCCACCCGGCTGAGGCGGTGGAGAGGAATCCTCCGATCGTTGAGGACCAGTATGAGGCTGGGTCGTGGGGGAGGAAGAAGCCCTTCGGCAGGATCTTGGAGTCGATGTTCTCGGGGTAGGCTCCTGACTGCGCCGTGACGAAGGCTCCCTCCTCGCTGACCTCCAGAACCTTGTCCATCTTCCTCGTGTCCACGACAATGCTGTCCCGTTTGACCGGGATGACGCCGCCACACCCGCCTCTCCCGCCTCCCCAGGGGATAAGTGGTGTCCTCGACTTATTGGCGAGCTTGACCAGCTCAACGACCTGCTCCTTTGATCCCGGCCAGACGATGAGGTCTGGTAGAATCTTCGGAACCATCTTGCCAAGCAGTCGGGGCAGTCTGGAAGGCGGCGCACCGGAGTAGCAGTATCGGTCCACATCGGCATCGGACACGTTCTCCGGTCCAAGTATCTGATCCAGTTGATGTCGCATTGAATTCTTCTTCATAATCCTCCCCCGATAGTATTCGGCTTTGATCCTCCTCCGCATTTATATCCGTCGATCAGGAGTACGCTGTCCAGCGGTCTTGCGGACATGGTATTCTTCGCGAGAGGGAGAAGGAAGCGAAGGATGGCTCTACCGCCAATTCTCTTCTACTCCTTATCCGTTAGTTCTTCGGTCCGTGTGAGAGAAAGAAATATATCCGATCGGCTCTATGTGATGAGCCTAATCTTTTGACCACGGGGTGGCATACGTCGAAGCCGTGGCATTCTGTTGGGATCGACGAAGTTGCGAGCGTTCTGAACGCTACGCGCAAGGGCTTGACCTCTCGGGAAGCGCAGGAGAGGCTGGGGAAATACGGGTACAACGAGCTGAAGGAGAAGAGGAGAAGAACCGCGCTTCAGATGTTCCTCGACGAGTTCAAGGACATTTTCATTCTGCTGCTCATTGGCGCCGCTCTCTTCTCGGCGGCGATTGGCTACTACGAGCTCCAGCAACCCCTTCTGCCCGGCGGACCTCCTCTTGACGAGCTTGAGGCGTACGCGGATGCCATCGTCATCGGGGCGATAGTGGTCATGGTGGCGGTGGCCGGCTTCGTCCAGGAGTATCGTGCTGAGAAAGCCTTGGAAGCTCTGAGGAGGCTTGCGGCTCCCAAGGCTCGCGTGTTGCGCGACGGCAGAGAGGTGATTATTCCTGCTCGTGAGGTTGTCCCGGGAGACATTCTGGTGTTGGAGTCCGGAGACTCGGTCGCGGCGGACTCGAGGCTGATTGAAAGTGTGGATATGAAAGCGGACGAAGCGGTTTTGACGGGTGAGTCCACTCCCGTGCGGAAGGATGCTTCCGTGGTGTTGAAATCGGATGCCCCGATCGGCGATAGGCGGAACATGGTTTTCACGGCAACGCATGTCGTCTATGGACGGGGAAGAGCGGTTGTGACCGCCACCGGGATGCAGACGGAGTTCGGGAAGATTGCTGAGCTGGTTCAAGAAGCCGAGCAGGAAGGGACTCCGCTGCAGAGGAAGCTCGATAGTTTTGCGAAGAAGATCGGTAAGGTGGTGGTGGCGGTTTGCGTGGTGATCTTCGCCCTCGAGGCGTTCGAGGTGGCTACAACGGTCTGGCGGGGCGGGACTCTGCAGCTGAGGGGGTTCCTACTGGCTTTCATGTCGTCTATCTCGCTCGCGGTGTCCGCGGTGCCTGAGGGGCTGCCCGCGATAGTGACTATAAGCCTAGCCTTGGGGGCTAGGGAGTTTGCGAAGCGCAACGCCATAATTCGGAGGCTTTCGGCGGCTGAAGGCTTGGGAGCCGTGACGGTGATCTGCTCCGACAAGACTGGGACTCTAACGAAGGGGGAGATGACCGTTCGAAGGCTCTACCTAGACGGGAAGGTTGTTGATGTCTCCGGCGTCGGCTACGAGCCTAAGGGAGAGTTCCTGCTCAACGGCAACAACCTCAACCCTACGAATGACGCTGAAGTCTTGACTCTGCTCAGGATAGGGGCCCTCTGTAGCAACGTCCGGCTAGAGCATGGTGAGAAGAACTCGTGGACGGTTTTGGGGGACCCAACGGAGGGCGCGCTGGTTGTCGCCGCGGCGAAGGCTGGTTTGCCCCAGGGAGAACTGGAGGAGCGATATCCTCGGGTGGGCGAGGTGCCCTTCACCTCAGAGAGGAAGCGCATGAGCACGGTCCATCTGACGCCTGAGAAGGAGAAAGTCGCTTACATAAAAGGCGCCCCGGAGATAGTTCTCGAAAGGTGCAGCCATGTTCTTGAAAGAGGCGAGGAGAGGGAGCTCACCGCAGCCAAGCGGAAGGAGATTCTGGAAGCGAACGAGCAGATGGCTGGTGCGGCGCTGCGTGTCCTGGGGATGGCTTACAAGCGGCTACCCACCGATCTTGATGACTTTAACGAGAAGACCGTCGAGGAGGACTTGGTGTTTGCGGGCTTGGAGGGGATGATCGATCCGCCGAGAGAGGAGGCGATCGAGGCTAACAAGAAGTGTCAGGGGGCGGGGATCAAGACCGTGATGATTACTGGGGATCACCGGCTCACGGCTGTGGCGGTGGCGAGAGAGATCGGAATAATGAAGGAGGGAAGCCTCGTCCTTACGGGTGCCGAGCTCGAGGCACTCAACGACGAGGAGTTTGGGAAGATTGTTGAAAACGTGGCGGTGTACGCCCGGGTGTCGCCAGAGCACAAGCTGAGAATCGTGAAGGAGCTGCAGACCAAGGGGCATATCGTCGCCATGACTGGTGATGGGGTGAACGATGCGCCGTCTGTGAAGGCGGCGGACATAGGCGTTTCGATGGGATTGACAGGCACAGACGTCACGCGCGAAGCCTCGGACATCATGCTTCGAGACGACAACTTTGCCACGATAGTCAAGGCTGTTGAGCAAGGCAGGATAATCTACGACAACATCCGAAAGTACGCGCGTTTCCTGATCGCCTGCAACTTCGACGAGCTGCTCGTCATCGGGTCTTTCGCGATTCTAGGAGGCTTGTTTAACCCTGAGATGTTTCCTATGCCGCTACTTCCTGCTATGATCCTCTGGATTAACCTGGTGACGGATGGTGCCCCGGCGGTGGCTCTGGCGACGGATCCTCCAGACGAGGATGTGATGAACCGGAAGCCCAGAAGGCCGAGCGAGGGCATTCTGCACGGGATGGGCGCGTTTATTATGGCGTCGTTCCTGTTGCAGGCTATCGGCACGTTTCTGGTCTTCTCTCTTGAGTACTACGTGTGGCCGGCTCACGGGTTCGGGACAGAGGCGACTCTCCGTGAGGCTAGAACGACCGCGTTCGTTCAAGCCGCGATGTTTGAGCTGTTTGTGGTCTGGAACTGCCGCTCCGAGACCCGCAGCGTTTGGCGAATGGGGCGCAAGAGCCTTCGGAACAAGTTCTTCGTGATCGCTGAGATCGCCTCCATAGCCGCCACCTTGGGGATCACCTACATCCCGGTAACAGCGCGGATGTTCGGCCTGTCTCCTCTAAGCCTGACGGACCTAGCCTACGTGCTGGTCGTGGGGAGCTGGGGCTTGTTCATCTTTCCGGAAGTTTTTATGAGACGAAAAGTCTGGAAGTGGCAGTAGTCGCGCCAGAATCCGCGCAGAAGCCTACAGGTCCCTCTGTTCCGCTGGAAATAGTTTCCAGCAGCAGGCATAAGCTGCCTACACCATCGCCCTCCGGCTGTCCAAGCCTTGGAAGCGGTTCCGAGTGAAAGCTCTATATCCGCTGTTGGAGAATCGTGATTACCCAGCGTGAGTTCAAGCTTCTGGATGGTGTTCGATCTTGGATCTACCGAAGAAGACGCTTGTCGATTTGTACCGGACGATGGTGCGGATACGCGCCTTCGAGAGCGCGGTGAGAAAACGGATCGCTGAAGGGAAGATTCCGGTCAGGGTCGCCCCTTACAGCGGGCAGGAGGCTGTTGCTGTTGGCGTCTGCTCAAACCTCAGGGTGGACGACTACGTTACGAGCACGCACAGGGCGATCGGTCACTGCATCGCCAAGGGGATCAGCCTCAAAGGCTTGATGTCGGAGCTCTCGGCCAAGGTTACGGGCTGCAACAGGGCTAAGGGTGGTCCCTACCACGTGGGAGATCTGTCGGCAGGGGTTATCGGAGCGAACGGGATTGTTGGCGGTGGTCCTCCGATAGCGGCTGGGGCGGCTCTGGCTGAGAAGCTGAAGGGCACCGATCAGGTCACGGTCTGCTTCTTTGGCGAGGGCGCGGCGAACCAGGGAACGCTCCACGAGACCATGAACCTGGCGGCCGTGTGGAAGCTGCCGCTGGTCTTTGTCTGCGAGTTTAACGTGGACGATCTCTTCGCCCACCAGCCTGTGGGGCAGCCGCTAAGCCACCCCGAGTTGAGCGTAAAGGATGTCGCGGCGAGAGCTGCGGCGTACAGCTTTCCGGGTGTCACTTTGGACGGAGACGATGTGGTAGCCGTCTACGAGGCGGCCCGGCAGGCCATCCTTAGAGCCCGTGGGGGACAGGGTCCGTCGCTGGTTGAGTACAAGACCTTCAAGTACCCCGGACCCTTCACTGGACCCGACGCTGCCAAGAAGGAGGATGACTGGAAGAAGCGTGACCCGATCCTGAGGTTCAGGGCGAGGCTGATCAAGGAGAAGGTATTGACCGAGGCGTCTGCTGCCCAGATCGAGCGTGAGGAGGAGGCTGCCGTGGCTGAGGCTGTCGAGTTCGCGGAGGAGAGCCCTGAGCCGGACCTGGGCGATGCGTTGCGAGATGTCTTCGTCAGCCCCGAGGAGGTGGACTAGCCGTGGCTCAGCGAGAGTTGACGTTCGTCGAGGCGCTCAACGAGGGCTTAAGAGAGGAGATGAGAAGGGACAGCTCTATCATACTCATGGGTGAGAGCATCAGCGGCGGGATGCATGGGGTCACTAAGGACCTGATCCGCGAGTTCGGCGCCGAGAGAGTGCGGGACGCCCCGATATCGGAGTCATCGTTCATAGGCGCGGGCGTCGGATCGGCGATGCTCGGCTTCAGACCGGTCGTTGAGCTGATGTACGTCGACTTCTTCGGCGTCGCCATGGACCAGATATACAACCAAGCCGCGAAGACCCGGTACATGTTCGGAGGGAAGGTCAAGGTCCCGCTGACCATCCGCACGGCTTTCGGGGCGGGCTTGCACTCCGCGGCAACCCACTCTCAAACGCTCTACTCGATCTTCGCCCACGTGCCCGGCCTCAAGGTAGTGGTTCCCTCGACCCCCTACGACGCGAAGGGGCTTCTGATCTCGTCCCTGAGGGACGAGGACCCCAAGGTGTTCATGGAGCACAAGCTGCTCTACCGGGCGAAGGGTCCTGTCCCTGAAGGGCAGTACACCGTCCCGCTTGGCGAGGCGGCTGTCAGGAGGAGTGGGAAGGACGTGACCATAGTTGCGCTCGCTCTGATGGTTCACAAGAGCCTTGAGGCGGCTTCGAAGCTGGCGGAGGAGGGGATCGAGGCTGAGGTCATCGACCCCAGGACGATCGTCCCGTTCGATCGAAAGCGCCTTCTCTCCTCGATCGAGAAGACCGGGCGACTGGTTGTGGTGGACGAGGACTACGAACGGTGTGGTTTCAGCGCTGAGATGGCTGCCATAGCGGCAGGCGACGGTTTCGAGTATCTCAAGGCGCCGGTGAGAAGGGTGGCGATGCCAAACGTGCCCATACCCTACAGTCCGAAGCTGGAAAGTCATGTTCTTCCGGGTGTGGACAAGATCGTTCATGCTGCCAGAGAAGTCGTGAGGAGAAAACGTTAGCGACTGGACTCCGATCCTTTCATTCCGCCCTTCTGTTTTCTAGGGCTGCACGGCGACCTTCACGGTTTCGCCTCGCGCCATCGACTCCAGCGCCGATACCACCTCGTCAAGAGGCGCGCGTCTCGTGATGAATGGCTCGGTCTTCAGGACGCCGGTCGATATTAGCCTGAAAGCCTTCTCCACCGATGAGGGCGTGTGGTGGAAGGCTCCTCTGATCGTCAGCTCGCCGTAGTGGATTCTCCCGGTGTCCACAGACACGCTCGTGCCGGCAGGGCAACCGCCGAAGAGAAGGGCTATCCCACCGCTCCGCGTCATCCTCATCGCGGTCTGCCAGGTCTCCGGAAGCCCGACAGCCTCTATGGTCGCGTCGGCTCCCCTTCCATCGGTGAGTTTCTGAATCTCCTTGACTTGGTCATCCCGTGACGCGTCGATTATCGCGTCTGCGCCCAGTCTCGTCGCGTCTTCGAGCCTTCGAGCCTGAAGATCGGTCACGACCACCTTTCCGGCGCCGTTCAGCTTGGCAAGTTGGAGGTGGAGGAGTCCGATCGGTCCCGCGCCTATGATCGCGACCGTGTCCCCTACCCTTATCCCCGCAAGGTCGTTTCCGTGTACGACGCATGCCAGAGGCTCGAGGATCGCCGCCTGCTCCCAGGACACGGATGGCGGGATCTCGAAGGTGTTTTGGCGGACGATGCGTGCCGGGATCTTGACGTACTCGGCGTATGATCCGGGCACTGAGAACCCGAGGAGGGTCTCGGCGAGCCTCTCGCAGAGGTTTGGCTTTCCGGCTCGGCAGTAGAAACAGACTCCGCATGGGGCTGAGTTTGCCGCCGCAACCCTCGTGCCCTCGGGGAACCTCTCAATCCCTTTTCCAGCCTCAACCACTACGCCCGCGAACTCGTGTCCTATCACGGTTGGGGGTATCACCAGAGGATGTCCTCTCCGGAAGGATTTCAGGTCGGTTCCGCACGTCAGGGTGGTGGCGACCTTGACAACGATCTCTCCGGGTTCCGCTCTCGGTATGCCGACCTCTTCGATATCCATCCTGCCAGGTCCGCGGAATACAGCCGCCCTCATCTTCCCGCTAGGCAAGGGTCTCTGCCTCCTGAGCGTTCTAGTCATCCGGTGATTCCTAGAAGTATCATTGGTTCCGCCCTTTTCACACTACCTGATGGGGGCTGCCTGGCGGGGATAGGTTACGTTGAAATGTCTGACAGAATAAGTCTGGAGTGTCCGTGCGTGGTTGATGCAGTTGAGGGGCGTTGTGAAGACCCGTCGTGGAGTCGGGAACGTGGAGCTGCTTGAGGTCGCGGAGCCGAGAGCTGGTGATGACGAGGTTCTGGTGGAAGTGGTCTCGGCTGGGATATGCGGAACGGACATAAACATCTACAACGATGTTGGAGCCTACCTTCCTCCGGTGGTTTTGGGTCACGAGTACGCCGGTGTGGTCGCCCGGGTTGGAGCCAAAGTCCAGGGTTTTTCCGTGGGGGATAGAGTCACCTCGGCGGCGACCATCCCGTGTGGCGAGTGCCGACTCTGCAAGTCGGGCGCTCCTAACAGGTGTGTCGGGGCGAACAGGCGTGTCCTAGGGAGCCTTAAGGCCGATGGGGCGTTCGCCGAGTATGTTGTGGTTCCGGCGGGGCTTGTGCACCGCGTTCCCGAGTCGATATCTCTGGACGAGGCGGCTCTCGTGGAGCCCGCAGCCTGTGTTGTCCACGCCGTTGCTGAGAGGGTAGGTGTCTCGCTCGGCGACACCGTGGTTGTCCTGGGTCCCGGACCGATCGGTCTGCTGGCGGTTCAGGTGGCTCGTTCCCTCGGCGCTGGGAGGATAGTCGTGGCTGGTCTCTCAGCTGACAGGGAGCGACTAGGACTTGCGGAGAGCCTGGGCGCGGACAAGACGGTCAACACAGAGGAGGAGGATCTGGGCGGGGTCGTGAGGGAGTTGACTGGGGGACTCGGCGCGGACCTTGTAGTGGAAGCCTCCGGTTCGGCTAGAGCGAGAGCCGAAGCCTTGGCACTTGCAAGGCGCAGGGGGAGGGTGTGCCTGGTAGGTCTTGCGGGGGGTGTTGGGTCGCTTGACATAGACAAGATAGTTGAGGGAGAGCTCGACGTGCACGGTTCGTGGGGGACGGTTTGGTCGAGCTGGAGAGGCGCCCTCGCGCTGATGGGCTCCGGCGGGCTGAAGGTTGCGCCGCTGATCTCGAGAAAGCTCCCCCTTGAGGAGTGGAAACAGGGTTTTGACATGATGATCGGGAGGAAGGCGATCAAGATCCTCCTGACTCCTTGAGATGCTTAGGAATCGTCCGTATGGTCATTAACGCCCTAGCGGAGAAGCACGGGAGAATCGTGAAGGGCGTGTGTGCTTTGCCCGTTAGGGACGAGCTGAGGCTACGAAAACTCGTATGTTAGCCAAAAGGGTTTTACACAATCGAGCTCCTTCTTGACTACTGTGACGCCGTTGGATAAGATAGAGATTCGAAAGTTCAAGGACATGGACCTAAAAGGCGGGGCTGTTATCGACGGCTTTCCGAGCGTGGGGCTGGCAAACACGATTGCGGCGAACTTCATGATAGCCAGGCTCAATCTCGATCAGATCGCGGCTCTGGACTCCGAGCTCTTTCCCCCGCTGTCCATGGTTTACGCCTTCAAGCCGAAGTTTCCGGCTAGGATCTACGCGAGCGACAAGCTGAAGGTCGCCGTCTTCCTGGCGGAGTTCAAGCCACACACGATGTTGGACAGACCTATAGCTAAGACTATCTTGGAGTGGGCTCAGCAGCAGGGCTGCAGGATTATCATCTCTCCAGTGGGCGTTCCGGTCGAAGAGGCTGAGGGGACCAACTCCTTCCCTGAGGTAGTCGGCGTGGGAAGCACCGAGCGGGCCAGGGAGGAGTTGAAGAGGTGCGAGATAGAGCAGCTTCACACCGGGATGGTTGCTGGTGCGTCAGGGGTTCTGCTCAACGAGGGTAGGTGGGCTGGCTTCGACGTGATCAGCCTTGTGATCGGTGTTCGCACGGATATTCCCGACGCGAAGGCGGGCGCGAAGATAGTTGAGGCGATAGACAAGCTCCTTCCCGACATCAGCCTGGAGGTTAAGCCCCTCTACGAGGAGGCTGAGAAGATCGAGGAGCACCTCAGGAACCTGAGGAAGCAAGCGAGGTCTGTTGAGCCGGCTGCTCCGCGCGGTATGTACGCGTAGGAAAGGCAGCGACCGGCTGCCAGGTGTGCAATCGGAGAACAGGCTTATGAGGGGCGGTCTCTCGAAATAGAGTTGGGGCGGCTTAATGTCGAAGAAGTTCGTGAAGGATTGGGAGAAGCAGCAGAAAAAGGGTGTGGGCACCAGGATCAAAGAGGCGGTTCTTCCACAGAAACCGCTCAAGAACAGACTCGACGAGGCATCGAACATCCTCCAAGAACAGATCCGCAGGCTCGAAGCCGTCGAGAGGCGGATGGAGGAGAAGGACAAGTCGATCTTCAAGAAGGTGACAGACGCGCTTGCGAAGCACCAGACCGAGAGCGCGGCCACGTACTCAAGCGAATTGGCTGAGGTAAGGAACACGACTAGGCAGATCGTTCAAGCCAAGCTCGCCCTAGAGCAGGTGGTGTTGAGGCTTCGGACGGTGCAGGAGGTGGGCGACCTCGCGGTCCTCCTCGTCCCGACGATCAGCGTCATAGAGAGCGTGAAGATGGGCGTGGCTGACATCTCTCCAGAGGCACAGGATGAGTTCGGCGCTGTGGGGTCGATGCTGAACAACGTGTTGTTCGAGTTCAGCCAGTCGTCGAGCTTGTCGCTGGACTTCAGAGCGTCGAACGAAGAGGCTCAGAAGATCCTTGACGAGGCGGCGTCCGTGGCCGAGACGCAGATGAAGTCCAAGCTTCCACCTCTCCCCGAGGACGCGGAGGAGGCGGAGGCGGCGAAAGACTAGACTCTCTCCCATTCCTATCAGACTCGTCGACTAGAAGATGTAGAGAGTAGGCTCGGCTAACGCCTTGCGGCTCCGCCCAGATCCCTGGGTGAACTGGAGGTCTAATTCTCCTGTTTTCTCAGCTTTCGGTTCACCTGCTACTTTGTTCTATACGCCCAACCGCGCGCCATGCTTAAGTAATACCATTTCTTTGAGTATTACTGGAGCCATCAGCTATGACGGAGCAGATAGTCACCGTCACAAGGAAGGGCCAGGCAACGATCCCAAGGAAGATGAGAGAAAGGCATGGCATTGAGGGCAAAGCCCTCGTGGTAGAGGTTGAGGAGGGAGTACTGGTGAAGCCTCTGCCCAAACCGTCCGCGGATCGCGGGTCGCTTAAAGCAGTCTTTGGAGGTAAGACTTCGAGAGAGATTCTCCTCGAAGCCCGAGAGGAGGAGTCGCGTCGACAGAGGCAGCTTCTGAAGCGCATCAAGGGATAGGCTGACAGAGGTTGAGCGTAGTACTAGACACAGAAGGCTTGTTGATCTTCTATCTCGACGAACCGGGAGCCGCGACACTGGAGAGGTATCTTGAGAAAATCCAAACGGGAGAATTGACCGGATACCTGAACGTCGTGAACCTAGCTGAGTTCTACTACATTCTCTACCGACGCGATCCCAAACTCGCTGATGAGAAAGAGAAGAGCCTGAGATCCTACGGATTGAGAATCGTTCCGGTAGCAGACGATAGGCTGTGGAGAGAGGCAAGTCTCATCAAGGCTAAGCACGCGCTTTCCTTGGCTGACGCGTTTGCTGCGGCGACGGCTAAGATCATGAAGGCGAGCCTGGTTACGAGGAGAGATGAAGAGTTCAAGGAGACGGGAGTTTCTCTCGTCAAAGTGAGGTAGGACGCGCTCCTAGAAGACGCAGAATCAGTAAGGGCATTAGGAGATCAGGAGGTTTGACTCTCAGCTCAGCCAAGATCTCTTGGTGGAAAGAGGAGGAGGCTGGACGGGCTACCGCCCTGCCGTTCTTCCGATGTCCTTAGTGGCGAAGCCGAGGTCGAGCTCCTTCAGCTTCTCAAGCGTCGGCACACCAGTCTGCTTGTTCCATCCACGCAGTGCGTAGTACTCGTCGAGCACTCGGTTAAGCTCGTCAGGAGGTATCTTCTGTCCTTCCGAGGTTCCCTTTAGGAGAGGCTCGGAGAACCTCTTTGGAAGGCGGTCGTCCTTCCTTCTCATTCCCTCCCTGGCGTTGAACATGCGCCCGAGGTTGTTGACTCTCTCCCCGACCCTCATAAACTCCTCGACGGTGAAATCCCAGCCTGTGACGTAGCGCACCACGTTCACGAGGTCTGTGACGGTTGTAGGACGGTAGGTTGGGAACGACGTGAACCGGCACAGTATCATCGAGTTCGAGACAGCTGCCAGGTCCTGGGTCTTCTTGATGATGTCGACCTTGTCCTCCCACGAGAATCGGCTCACCGGCTTAACGATACCAAGCTCCGGGACCACGTTCGCCCTTTCGAAGTCCGTGTCGTGACCGCACTCTGTGTGGACTCCTCCTCTGTTCGCCGTCGCGTAGGACAGGCCAACTCCCTTCTTTCCTCTCGGTTCGTGGAGTGGTATCTCCAGTCCCTTCGTTTCGACGGCGAACTCCTCGGAGCCCCTGCCGATCTTCTCCGCCGCCCTCTTGACTCCATCAGCCAGCACGTTGCCTATGCCCTCGCGCTTGGCGATTCTCTCGATGAGCCGCATCACAGCCCCATGGTTGCCCCAGGTGAGGTCCAGTCCGCCCGTGTCCCTCTTGGTCAGGATACCCTTCTCGTAGCACTCCATGGCGAAGGCGATCGCCACGCCCACCGAGATCGTGTCGACGGAGTGGAGGTTGCAGAGGTGGTTCGCCATGGCGATCGACTCCAGGTTCGGGTTCATGAGCAGTGACCCAAAGGAGGCGACGGTCTCGTACTCGGGTCCGTCGTTGAAGTCGCCCTTGTAGGGGCCTTCCTTCACCTCCACCACTCGTATGCACGCGACCGGGCAGGCGTAGCAGGTCGCGGCTCTCTTGAGTATTCTCGCTGTCATCGCCTCTCCCGATATCTCGGCGGCTCCGTCGAACGCTCCCTCCCGAAAGTTCTTGGTCGGGAGGATGCCCTGAGCGTTCAGACCGGGAACCCCGAAGGCTGTCCCGTACTTGTGGAGATTCTGGACGGCTGGATAGTTGAGAAGCTTCGCGGTGATCTCCTTGGTTAGCTTAATCGCCTCAGCCTGCTTGGCAACCGGGACTCGCTTCTTTCCGTACACCGCTAGGGCCTTCAGCCTCTTCGAGCCCATCACCGCTCCCACTCCTGTCCTTCCCGCGGCTCTGTGGAGGTCGCTGAGCACGCACGCATACCTGACTAGGTTCTCGCCGCCGATGCCGATGCTCGCCACACTCGCCCTCGGCTGCCTGATCTCCTTCTTCACGATCGCCTCAGTCTCGTGGGTGGTCTTTCCCCAGATGCGGGACGCGTCCTGGATCTCAGTCCCCTCGTCGCTCACGTAGATGTACTTCGGGGACTTGGCAGCGCCTTCGACGATGATGCCGTCGTAGCCCGCGAACTTAATCTGGGGTCCCAGGAAACCAGCGGCGTGAGCCTCCCCCAGTCCGCCTGTGAGGGGTGACTTGCACATTACGCAGTGCCTACTATTTCCCGGAATCATCGTTCCGACGATCGGTCCTGCCATAAAGAGGAGGAGGTTCTTCGGTCCCAGGGGATCGATCCCGGGCTCCAGCCTCTCGTAGAGGATCTTCGTCCCTAAGCCTCGTCCTCCAAAGAACAGCCTGACATCCTTCTCCGTGATGCTCTCCTGCTGGATTCTCTCTCTGGTCAAGTCGACTCGGAGGAGCTTGCCTGTGGATCCGTACATTCTGGTCACGCTCAATTGACTCTCTCTTATTCATGAGAACAGTCTTAAACGTTCATACACGTGGCAACCCGACGGCACGAGCGTTAAGAAAACACGTATAATCTCTAGCGCACCAATGATTGCTTGATTGACTGGTTTGGAGGCTTTGGATGGAGAAGCGAGTTCTGGGTAGGACGGGGCACAAGAGCACGCTGGTAGCCTTGGGCGGCGCGGTCTTCATGGATCAGGGGTACCCCGTCACCCGCGAAGAGGGGGACGCGTTCGTCAGGTTTGCCCTGGATCACGGCGTGAATCACATCGATGTAGCGCCGTCGTACGGGGATGCAGAGCTCAGGCTGGGCAAGTGGGTGAGAGAGTACCGTGAGAGTCTGTTTCTGGCTTGCAAGACCAAGATGAGGACGAAGGGTGAGGCTGCGGAGGAGCTGAGGAGAAGCCTGAAGAGGCTCCAGACCGACTACCTCGACCTCTACCAACTGCACGCGCTGGACGACCCAGGAGAGCTGAAGGTCGCTTTGGGAGATAACGGGGCGGTTCGAGCCATCCTCGAGGCTAAAGACGATGGCTTGGTCAAGCATGTTGGAATAACCAGTCACAACCCTGAAAACATCCTACGCGCCCTGAAAGGCTTCGACTTCAGCACGGTTCTCCTTCCGGTTAACTACGTGCTGGGCGCCCACCCTGAGCCCAGGAATGACTACAGGCCCGTTCTCGCCCTGGCGAGGAAGAGGAAGATCGGTGTCATAGCCATGAAGTCGATCGTGAAGGGACCCTGGCCTGCGCCCACGAAAACCCACAACACTTGGTACCAGCCCTTCGATACCCGGGGGGAGATCGAGGAAGCCCTGCGGTTCACCCTGTCCCAGGGCGTGACCACGGCGACCACCTCCTCTGACGTGCGGATAGCTAGGATGATGATCGAGGCGGCTGAGCGCTACGCGCCAATGAGCAAACAGGAGCAGAATGAGATGCTGCTGAAGGCTTCAGGTTACAGACCGCTATTCCCCCGCGTTCCGGCGTGATCCACGCTTCAGCTCTTGACGCGTATCATGAACCGGAGACCACAGAGTCCCTCGAGGGCTCTCGCCACCAACGAGGGTTCAGCTTTATCTACCATGGCTGTGAAGATTTCCAGATACGTGGAGAGTCTTTGTAATGTCCAAACTGACAGACGCGCAGATAATTCAGGAGCTGAGGAAGTTTGACACCGCGACGATCTGCAACGTGGTTGCCACCTACCCAGACAGCGACATCTGCCTGAAGCTGTACGATGCTTGGTATGGAGAGTACTACACCGACCAGACGCTGCACTGCATGTACCCTGAGCTGGGTCCTGTGTGCGGGTACGCGGCTACAGCCTGGTGGTCCGAGGCGTCGCCTGTTTATACGAAGCTCGACCGCTGGGCTCTGCCCGAGCACCTCGATGCTACTCCCAAGCCCGTGATTCTCGTCGGGAAGCAGACCTATCCCCCGGGACTGGCTAACCTCGCGGGGTTGTTCGGTGGGAACATGACCTCCCAGTTTAAGGCGTTTGGCGTGGTTGGCGTGGTGAGCGACGGACCGATGAGGGACTACGAGGAGATCAAGCCCATGAAGGTGCAGTACCTTGTGAGAGGACTGACGTCGGGACACGGCAACCTCCAGGTTCGTGCTGTGAACGTGCCCATCAAGGTCGGGGGGATGGCTGTGGCTCCGGGCGACATCGTTCACATGGATTGCTGCGGAGCCTGCAAGTTTCCGGCTGACAGACTTCCAAAGGTCCTAGAGTACGCTAGAGAGCTTGTGAAGCGCGAGGCTGAGTATCAGAGCAGGTTCAGGGATCCGAGCTTCAGCCTCGCGAAGTGGAAGGCGAGCGAGAAGAAGTAGGGAGGCTGGCGCGCGGCCCGGGGCTGTCTCTCGGAGCGCCTCCGACTTTATTTTGTGAAGTTTCTAAACTCAGCAAAGTTTATTCTCTTCCCACACATTCATGGGTAGCGGCGCTTGGGTTGCGGCTAATGGAGTTCACGAAGGAGGGTCTCATTGTGAAAGCTCTCCTAGAGAGACCCCTCCGCTACACGGATCTCAGAGCAGCCACGGGGTTGAGCGATGCTTGGCTCTCGAAGAAGCTCAAGGAACTGCTGAGCCTGGGGGTTATAGCACTTAGGAGCGACAAGTACCTCGTGATCTCGAACCGACTCCAGGAGGCCTTGGCGGAGGAGAAGCCCTTTCTTGCGAGGGCGATTGCGTACGAGCTGTCCCAGAGTCCCGATGTCCTGGCCGTGGTCCTATTTGGAAGCCTAGCTCGGAACTCGAGTGGGAGTGGGGCTGACATAGACCTCTTGGTCGTAACCAAGGCTAGCCGCCTAGACCCGATCGCCCTCTCCGTCGGTGTGCTTCGCAGGTTCGGGGTCGCCGTGGACATCGTCAACATCACATTCAAAGAGCTGTTGAGCTGGTTCTTGGAGATGCCTCCTCTCCTGTTCGGTATCTTGGGCGGGTATGAGGTTCTGTTCGACAGAGGGTGGTTCGTGGAGCTCTTCAACATGCTAGAAGAGAGTGTGCGGAAGGAGTGGGTGTGTCTTAAGGAGGAGATGCTGTGGGTGAGGAAAGAATCGTTGCAGTCCATATCAGAGCAGCCGAGGAGTACCTAGACGCTGCGAGGAAACTCATGGATCTGGGAGCATATTTCGCCGCGGTCCTATGCACAGCAACAGGTATGGAGAGGGCTGCCATGGCACTGATACTCCACCTCGGCGGAAGACCTGCCGTACGCCACCGCCATCACGAAGCGCTTGTCATACTACAGCCCCTGGTAAGGGAGGAGAGTCGGAAAGCCTACCGAGAGGCGGTTGAGACCATAGCCGAGTTGATGGGTCACCTGACGATGGTGAGATACATGTACGAGGTGGCCGGTGAGTACAGAACGCCCAGAGAGCTATACAAACGTGAGGCGGCGCAAGGGTTGTGCGACAAGGCGGCGAAGGCTTTGGCGTTCATCAAAGGCTACGCAGGATTCTGAGCCTATCCCTCTGATGTTGTGGTTTGGTCACTTGGACGGGGGTTGTAGTCGCAGCAGCGCGACTGCGAGGAAGGAGCCAATGATGGTCAATGTGGCGGTGAAGGGCAGAGTCGCCTCGATCCCGTATACGCTGCAGATCAGTCCCAAGACGTAGGATGAGATCGACCCGGCGATCACGTTCATCCCGAGCCCAACCGCGTAGGCTAGCCCCGTAGAGCCTCGGGATGTCGTCGCGCCGATGAGGCTGTTTATGAAGGGAAAGCATAGGAACGATGGAATTCCGCTCAGAGTCAGTGTGAAGAAGAGGAGATAGACCCACCCTTCCTTGGCGATAGGGGAGAGAAGGGCTGAAGCCGAGAACATCACCGCCTGAATCATGAAGTACGCTACGAGGGCGCGGCTCTCTGTTCCGAAGGGTCTGATGAATCGCCTAACGGTGAGCCCCGCGAAGACCCCGACGAGAATCCAGAGGGAGGTCATCAGCGTGCTGAAGCCTGGGGTTAGACCCTTGGAGAGGTTGAAGTAGAGTGGCATGTACGCTGAGAAGACCGAAAACAGGGCTCCCATTACTGAAGAGGCTCCCAGAAGGACAGCCATCCAGAGGAGGGGGATTTTCCTCCTTCCCTGGCTTGGTTGCACTGTGAATGTTGTGTCCTCCTTGGGAGTTTCAGCCAGTCTCCTCACCGCCCACAGGAAGAATCCGAGCTGGACGGCGCCGATCACCCCCCAGACGATGAACGGGGATTTCCAACCGTAGGCTTCGGCGAGGAAGCCTGTGCTAGCCGTTGCAAGGACGATGCAGCCGTCTCCGATGGCACCCTGCATTCCAAAGACCTCGACTCTTCTGCTCCCGTATGCTCGGCTGAAGTACGCGAAGCCCACCGGGTGGTAGGCTCCCGCGGCGGATCTCAGAAACGTGTACGCGAAGAGGAGCTGGGGAAGGGATGCAGATAACGCTATGAACAGGTCGCCTAGAACGATGCCGATGAATCCTGTGATCACGCAGAGTTTGGTCCTTCCACGATCGGAGGCGTAGCCGAAGGCGAACTGGAGGATGAAGGTGGCGACCAGACCAGCGCTCAGGATCGCTCCGATCTCGGCTAGGTCGAGGTTCAGGTCTATCCTCATCACGGGTAGAGCTGAGGTGAATATCGCGATAGAGCCGTCGTTGAGCCCGTGGTAGAGGCTTAGCGCGAGGAGGCTTCTTCGCCTGTCGTTCAACCCTTTTGCGTCATCTCCCGGCTTCGGGGGAAGGATGAGTGTCAGAATAGTGTTGAGGTGATTGAGGTGTGTGTCCTAAAGGTTTTATCTCCGCTCCGATCACCCTAACGGTCTTGTCTTGGGTGCGCAGGAAAACCCGATGGGCGAGGAGATCGTTGAGAGCCAGAGACGTTGCTATGCTCAGCGTGGTGGTCTTTCTGTGGGGCTCGTCGTTTGTGTTTGTGAAGGTGGGACTCGGGGAGGTGCCGCCGATCACGCTCGCGCTCCTGCGCTTCTCGCTCGTCCTTCCGGTCTTTGTGGTGATGACGTTTGTCGGGCGGTGGAGGTTCTTCAAGACTCTGATCCAGGCGAACTGGAAGGCCTTTTCTCTGCTGGGGCTGGCTGGGGTAACCTCCTACCACACCTTTCAGAACCTCGGGCTGAATCTTACAACGGCGTCCAACTCGAGCCTCATAATCGCCTCGAACCCCCTCTTCATAGTGATACTGGATCGTCTTCACCTCAAGACCCGCCTCAGCGGAAGACAGAAGATTGGTATTCTCGCCGCCTTCGTGGGCATATTCATGGTCATACTGAAGGGAGGCTCTCTCAGGCTCTCAACAGATCCCTACGGTTTGGTGGGGGATCTGCTCTCCTTTGGATCCGCTCTGAGCTGGGCGTTCTACTCAGTGTATGGAAAAGGGATCCTCTCCAACTTCAGAGCGAGCGAAGTCACCGCCTTCTCTCTGCTCTTCGGAACCATATTCCTCAGTCCGCTCGCCTTCGTCTTAGAGAAGCCAGTCCTCCCGACTACTTGGATCGCCTGGGCTATGCTTCTGATCCTGGGCTTTCTCAGCTCCGGCTTGGCGTACTACTTCTGGTACAAGGCGTTGGAGAGCACCTCAGCCTCAAATGCCGGCGCGTTCCTCTTCGTCATCCCGGTCGTTACCGTGCTGGTCGCAAGCCTCACGCTTGGAGAGGCTTTGGACACTCTCTTCGCCGCTGGAGCCGCCTTGACGATTCTGGGAGTTGCCCTCACGGAGCGGGGCTAGGAAGACTGGTCGCTTGTGGGTCTTTCGAACGTCCATCTTCGCGTGGCGTACTTCTGCTCCCTGAGCTGATTCCTCAGCTTTCTCTCCTCCTCGTTGAGCCTGCCCTCGACAAGCTCAATGTCCAGGGTCTTTGAGAACCCTCTCTTGAGCGCCTCGGCGACCTTCTCGAAACCAGCCTCACTGCCGAGCTCCCTCCTTATGGTGGTGACCCTCTCCTCGGCAGACTTTATCGCCTTGTCGCTTATCTTGTCCAAGCCAACCTTCAGGACTTTGAACATGGTCCTGACATCCGCATCCATCAGGACCGTTCCGTGCTGAACGATCGCGCCGAACCTTCGGGTCTGGGCGTTCCCCGAGATCTTCTTGTCGCCCACGACGATGTCGTTAATCGGCTTAAAGTCAGCTTTCACACCTAGATCGTTAAGAGCCGCTACGATCCCACCGCAGATCGTGGCGTATGAGTCTGCGATGTCGCCCGGAATTCTTGGATGTCCCTGCCTCGCGATGAGGCTGTAGGTTATCTCCCCGTTCGTGTCGTGGTAGACCGCGCCCCCACCGGTCATCCGCCTGACTATGTCAAATCCTAGGCTCCTGCAGGCCTCTACGTCCACCTCCTCCTCCAGGAGCTGGAAGTAGCCGATCGAGACAGCGGAGGGCTTCCACCTGTAGAGACGGATCGTGTTCTCGCTGACTCCAGCCCCAACCAACCGGGCGAGGGCTTCGTCCGTTGCCATATTCGTGTACGCGTCATGGATGTCGAAACCTAGAAGGCGCCACTTCTCCATGCCATTCGCCCTCAGATCTGGATTTGCTTCTTTGCCTCACTTATCTCCTGCGGAGTTAACAGTCTGGGATAGTTATAGAGCGGGCCGCTCGGGCGTTCGTTGTAGAACGGTCTGTTACAGTTGGAGCACCCAGTTGTGCGGAAGGGCTCTCCGGAGGACGCTATTCGATCCAGATCTTCGCTCGCCACTCCCAGGCTGGCGAGGCTGCCGCTTTCTTCGAACGTCATGTCTTCAACCCTAGCCAGCCGATGCGTCACGAGGTATGTGGCCAGCTGGATCCTTCTGTACCGTTGTAGCGGTGGCTGGGACACGCCTTCAAGTGGAGTGCCGGGTACCGGGGTGAAGGCGAAGAGGGCGGGGTAGACTCCCATGTCGAAGACCATCTGAGCAGTTTTCACGAGGTCGCGATCGCTTTCTTCCAGACCAACAATTAGGTGTGTTGTGACACGACCTCTCCCAAGGACCCTGACAGCTGCTTCAAGGCTCTGGAGGTGGTCCGCCCAGGTGTAGGGTCCGTGAACTCCCTCTCCCTTAACCCTCGCGAACGTCTCTTCGGTTGCCGCGTCGAGGGGGATTCCGATCCTCTCGGCTCCGGCGTTCACAAGCCTAGGAAGTTGCTCCTCTGTCAGGGGGTGGGTGGAGACCGAGATCGGCAACCCCGACTGGGAGTGTGTGTCCTCGACTATGCTCACCACGTCATCAAAGATCCCGATCTGGTTCACTGTCTGAACACAGATACGCTTGGCTCCGCCAGCCGAGGTGCGCTCGATCGAGGCGAGAACATCTTGGTAAGAGAATACCGGCCAAGTCACACGGGAGAGATGGTTCGACTCGCCTCTGTTTCGCCTTGCTTGGGGGCAGAAGGCGCAGTTTGCCAGGCAGCCGTCCGGGTGGTGGGTGAGCAGGTAGAGCGTCTCCGGCTTGACCTGCAGCCTACCCTCCATGAGCCTCAGAGCTATCGCTGAGCCGCTTGAAACCCTGATGAGCTGCGGTGAGTTCCTCAACTCTGTCAGTCAGAATAGATGCTCGGGATGTCTAATAGGTTGCGTTCCGTCCTTTCGACCTCTCTGAGAAGACGGGATCAGACAGCTTCCCGTTTGGAGCGACCTTCAAATAGCGGTGTGAGCATGCTTGAGACGTAGCAGAGGATTCGACATCGTGACAACATCAGCTCCTGACGACGCAAACATACAGACTCTACTCCGCTTCGATGGGAGAGAGTTGGACCGCGCCCTCGACTCAGCCCGCGCCACCAGCTGGAAGAACTTCGGTAGGAAGGTACGGTTCTACGTGCCCAGCTTCCATCGCTATGACGCACCCGGCTTCTCCTCGGACCTAACCTCCTTCCCCTCCATCTCTGTGACGGGCGATCGATGCGCCCTGAACTGCGCCCACTGCGGCGGAAGGCTTCTCGACACGATGATCCCTGCAGTCTCGCCCGAGAGGCTTGTGGAGATCTGCACCCGGCTGAAGATAAATGGATGTTCCGGCTGCCTAGTGAGTGGAGGGTGCGATTTGGATGGATCCGTGCCTCTGGACAGCTATATCGACTCCATCGCGCGGGTGAAGAAGAGCCTAGGCTTGACCGTGGTAGTGCACACTGGAATCGTTCGAGGATCGACCGCGGAGAAGCTGCGAGACGCGGGAGTTGATGCGGCGCTGATCGATGTGGTGGGCGCCAACGAGACGATCAAGCAAGTCCTCCACCTCGACGCCACCGTCGAGGACTATGAGAGCTCGCTCCAGAAGCTGGCCGACTCGGGCGTGCCGCTCGTTCCCCACGTTCTGGTAGGTCTCCACCACGGCAAGCTGCTGGGCGAGTTTGAGGCGCTCAAGATGATTTCCAGACACAGCCCACGCGCACTGATCATCATAGTTCTCACGCCGATTCGGCGGACCAACATGGAGAAAGTGGCACCCCCAACCCCGATGGACGTGGCTAGGGTTCTGGTCGCCGGTCGCCGAATGCTTCCTAGCGTTCCCACAGCTCTGGGCTGTGTCAGACCCTCCGGAGATCACCGAGCGAAGACCGACGTCCTAGCTGTGAGAGCCGGCGTGAACGCCATAGTTTTCCCGAAAAGAGAAGCGATCGAAGCCGCGGCGTCCATGGGCTTGGAGTTTTCCTTCTCTCGAACGTGCTGCTCGCAGATCTACTTAGACATCCTAAGCTGATGAGGAGGAAGCATCGTGCCCTACGAGATGTTTGGGGAGTACGCGGACAGGTACGACGAGTGGTACACCCGCCACGCCCCCATCCTCGAGTCCGAGCTCAAGGCAATGCGGTCACTGAGGCTGAGAGGCTTGGGTCTGGACTTGGGAGTGGGGACGGGTGTCTTCGCGGGGCGGCTTGGGGTTCCTGTTGGAGTCGATCCCTCCGCACGGATGCTCTCAATCGCCAAGAAGAGAGGGGTTCAGACTATCCAGGCGCTAGGTGAGAGCCTGCCGTTTCGCAGTGGCTCTTTCGGTTACGCCCTCATGATAAACACGCTCTGCTTCCTAGACAAACCTGGTGTTGTCTTGGATGAGTGTGTAAGGGTACTGGGGAAACACGGCAGACTGCTCGTCTGCGACATAGTTCGAGACTCGGAGTGGGGAAGACTGTACGAGGAGAGGGGGCGGGCTGGTCACAGGCTCTACAGCCACGCAAAGTTCTACACCCGCGATGATCTGGAGCGGATGCTGAGGAATCATGGGTTCCAGGTGATAGAGTTGAGAGCCACCTTGAAGTTCGGACCCAAGGATCCTGAGCGGGTCGAAGCTCCATCCAAAGACCCGGAAGGTCGGGGCTTCATCTGCCTCGTAGCACGGCACAGCGAGCCTTAAGCGCGCTCAGATTCCCGATCCGCGCGTTGCGGATGCTTCTTCCTTCGAGTGATATCCTTATGACTTTCCTTTGCATTGAATGCGCATGGGAGAGGGGCTCCGAAAACGTCTCTTTGTCGTCGTTGCGGAAAAGTGCTTGATGAGAACGCGCACGGATGGTATTGCGCTTCATGCTATGATGTAATCAGCCGGCGATACCCCTCCAAGAAAAAAATCTATGGTATTTGGCAAACAGTCGGTTTCATTCTCCTTTCCGTGGGCACTGCGCAACTAGTGATAAGGGCTCTTCTCGAGCCAGAATGGAGACCTCAATGGTTTCTCCCCTTCATCTTCTTTGGACTAGCTGCGCTCCTAGCGAGTGGAGCGTATGCGGTGAGCGCTCTTAGGGGGATTGAGCTGCAGAAAAGAACTTTGAACAAAATCGCGCTCGTTGGTCTCATGATAATTATCCCTGGAGCTGTGCTTCTGTATGGGGTGCACGTCTTGATCTTCATAGCCGTGCTTCTGTTTTTTGCGTCGTTGGGAGTTCAGTATTGGAAATGGGTCCCGCCATCCAAGAGAATCCGCTACATCCTGTGGACCGCTGCTCTATTGGTGCTTGTGGTCTGGGTGATCATGATGCAGATGAAGATAGTTATTTGATTGAGGTCTCTGAGATCTCCTAGGAGAATGGGCTAGCGCGGTGTGGTATCTTGGAGCTCTTGACGCATACGATCGCATCCCTTCAAGGTGGGATAGTGAACTAACGAAGCCCGCTATGTCCCGTGAATCGTCGCAGTCATGGTATTTTTGATTTGGGCGTCCATGATGCAAACGAAAATACTCCTTTGATGAGGGTACGGCGGTGGGTTCAGGATCGTGTGTGAAGCGCTGAGAAACATCATGGAAAAGCCTAATTTACTACCTTCTTATTGAACTAACTCAACTCGGATGAATTTGTGAATCAGCAGAGCGGTGATCTGAATGGCTTATGCGTCTGGTCAACCCGTCTTGGTTCTAAAGGAGGGCTCGAGCCGCACTAGAGGCAGCGAGGCTCGGACCAACAATATTATGGCGGCGAAGATAGTGTCTGAGGCACTCAGGACGACCCTCGGACCCCGTGGGATGGACAAGATGATGGTGAGCAGTCTCGGTGATATCACCATCACCAACGACGGTGCGACGATCCTGAAGGAGGCTGACATCCAGCATCCCACCGCGAAGATGCTGGTGGAGGTGGCTAAGACTCAGGACCGGGAGGTCGGTGATGGTACCAAGACCGTCGTCGTGCTCGCTGGGGAGCTCCTCAAGAAGGCTGAGAATCTGCTCGAGCAGGGGGTTCACGCCACGATCGTCTGCTCCGGCTACCTAAAGGCGCGTGAGGAGGCTAGCAGGATACTCAGTGAGCTGGCTGTTAAGGTCGACATGGATGACCGCGAGTTCCTCAAGAAGATAGCGTTGACCTCGATGAGCAGCAAGTCGGTTACAGCGAAGGATCGGTTCGCGGAGATCGCGGTTGACGCGGTGAAGCAGGTAGCGGAGAAGCGGGAGGACAGGATTCTTGCGGACGTCGATCAGGTTCAGGTCGTGAAGAAGGCTGGGAAGGGGCTGTTCGAGACCCAGCTGGTGAAGGGCGTTGTCCTCGACAAGGAGGTGGCGTCCGCCGGGATGCCCAAGAGGATCGACAAGGCGAGTATAGCCCTCCTCACATGTCCCCTCGAGATAGAGAAGACGGAGATCAGCGCCGAGATCAGGGTGAAGAGCCCCGAGATGATAAGAGCGTTCCTCGGAGAGGAGGAGGCGATGTTCAAGAGGATGGTGGGCGCCCTGAAGTCGGCTGGCGCGAGCGTCGTGTTCTGTCAGAAGGGGATCGACGACGTGGCGCAGTTCCTTCTCGCTCAGGAGGGCATCCTAGCTGTCAAGCAGGTCAAGGAGTCGGACATGGAGAAGCTCAGCCGGGCGACGGGTGGTAGCGTTGTCACAACCCTAGACGACCTGAGAGCTGAGGACTTGGGCAGAGCGGGGTTCGTTGAGGAGAGGAAGATCGAGGAGTCCAAGATGGTCTTCGTGGAAGGGTGCAAGAACCCGAAGTCGGTTGCTATCCTCGTCAGGGGAGGGCTGGAGAGGATGGTCGACGAGGCGGAGAGGGCGCTGCACGATGCGCTCTGTGTGGTTGCTGATGTGGTGAAGGAGAACCGGATCGTTGCGGGCGGAGGGGCTGTGGAGGCGGAGATCGCGAAGAGGCTTAGGGGCTACGCTGCCAGGATCGGAGGCAGGGAGCAGCTGGCGATCGAGGCTTATGCCGAGGCGGTTGAGAGGATACCTGTGACCCTCGCCGAGAACGCTGGGCTCAATCCCATAGACATCATGGTTGGTCTCAGGGCTGCCCACGAGAAGTCCGGGGGGCAGTGGATGGGTGTGAATCTGGCTGACGGCAAGGCGGTTGACATGATGAAGAGGGACGTGGTTGAGCCTCTGAGCGTCAAGGAGCAGGCTCTGAGGGCTGGAACCGAGGCGGCGTGCATGATCCTTAGGATCGATGACGTGATAGCCTCAGCGAAGCCCTCGTTCGAGGCGTCTAAGGGCGGCATGCCCGGCGCGGGCGGATACGGGGGATACTAGTCCGCCTCTCTCTTTTCCCCCAGGCTCAAGTGGTAGATTCTCCGGTTTGATTTGTCTGGAAGGTGCTAGACTGCGCCCCCCAGTTTCAGCTTCTCGATCTGCCCCTCGGTCATCTTCAGGAGCTCCGCTAGAACCTCAGTTGTATGTTCGCCAAGTCTGGGGGCTGGTCTCCAGAGGCCTGTCCCGGGCATCTTGATCGGGCAGCCAACCACCTTCATCCTTCCTACCCCCGGCTGGTCCATGGCCAAGACCATCTCTCTTGCCTTGGCTATGTGGGGATCTTCCACGATGTCCTTTACGCTGTAGACGGGTGCGGCGGGGATTCTGTGCTCTAAGAGATGGGTTACGGCTTCCTGAGTAGTCCGCTGTGAGGTCCACCCGGTCACCGCGGCTTTGAGCGACTCGTGTTCGCGGACACGCTTGGCGTTGGTTTGGTATCTAGAGTCGCGACCTAGCTCCTCCATGCCTGTGGCTTCGCAGAACCTCTGCCAGATCTCGTCGTTTCCGACGCCGATCGCAACCCACCCGTTCTCGGTGCGGAAGGTGTCGTAGGGGTAGACGAACTCGTACCTGTTGCCTATCCGGGTTGGGTTCTCTCCCGTGACGAGGTACATCTCGGTGAGGTTCTCTAGGGCTGAGACGACTGAGTCGACGAGGGAGATGTCGACCTTCCGACCAGCTCCCGTGGTGTCTCTCGCCCTGAGCGCGGCTAGCGTGCCTATACAGCAGTTGAGTCCGGCTAGGACGTCTGCTATGGCAGTGCCGGTTCTGGTGGGGGGCGTGTCAGGCCATCCTGTGATGCTCATGATCCCGCCCATGGCTTGTCCGATGAGGTCGTAGCTGGGTCTGTCCCGGTATGGACCGTGGTGTCCGAAGCCTGAGATGGACGCGTAGACGATTCTGGGGTTGATCTCTCTGAGGGTCTCATATCCGATTTCCAGCCTCTCCATCGTGCCGGGGCTGAAGTTCTCGATGACCACGTCGGAGACCTTGACGAGTTCGAGGAAGATGGTCCTTCCATCTGGGTTCTTGAGGTTCAGGGTGATGCTCCGCTTGTTCCTGTTGAGGTTGATGTAGTAGGCGCTGCTCTCCTTGACGAAGGGCGGGAACTGCCTCGAGTCGTCCCCTCTCCCCGGTATCTCAACCTTGATCACGTCCGCGCCCATGTCCGCTAGGAGCATCGTGCAGAAGGGACCCGCAAGCACGCGGGATAGGTCCAGTACTCGAACGCTTTCAAGCGCCTTCGAGTCCAACGTGAGCTGCGCTCCTTCAGTCTGAAACGGTGTGAAACGGATGGTAGTGTATCGCCTGACCCACGCTTATCTGATTTTTCGGGCGTGTCTTTTTCCGGGATTGTGAAGGCGGAGGATTCACCGGTCTCGTTCTAGGAGGCGTGGATCGTCCTTATGGTCCCCACACCCTTCGTCCTGCCTTCCCTGAAGACCAGCTTCTGACCCTCGACCAGGTACTCGGGTCGGAACAGGAATCGCATCCGGACTGTTGCGTGGTCGCCTGTTCTGAGCGGTTCCTTTGACATCTCCACGAACTCGACGGTCTGTCTCACTGTTTGGATGTGGACGACGGCGTGGTAGCCTTTTCTGATCGTCGTGGGGTGGTGCAGGATGAGGACGTCTGCGTCGAACGTGGTTGCCGCGACTGGCTCGAGGCTTGTGCTAAGCAGGACCATGCCCTTTCGGACATCGTTGTAGCTGATATCCGCCAGAGCGAAGGCTGTGTCCGGTCCCGCCTCAGCCCTCTGGATCGGAACCCTGTTGATCTGGATCGACTTTATGCGGGTCGTCCGGAATCCGCCGTCGTGGAAGGGTCCTATCCGCACCGTCTCGTCCTCCTCCACACTCCCCTGCTGGATCATGCCGCTGACGACGGTGCCCACGCCCGTGATCCTGAACTTGTCGTCTACGTAGAGGAGGAACGGCTTCTCGATCCGCTCCCTCCATCTTTGCCTCTGGGGGAGGAGGTTCAGGAAGGTCGTGAGAGCTTCCATCCCCTCGCCCGTCGTGTTTGAGAGCCTGAATATGGGGCAGATCCTCTCGACGGGCATGTTCTTCGCCACCACTACTGCGTCGTCTCGGGTTTCGATCGACGCCGGAACCTTGTTGATTCCGGGCATCTTCATGAGCCGCTGCACGTCCTCGCAGACGGCGTCCACCATCTTCGCCGAGACCATGTCGATCTTGGTGACCACGACGAAGAACGGGATGTGCAGAGCCACGGCTATGCCCACGTGCTCCTTCGTGGTTCCGATCACGCCCATGTTAGCCCCGATCACGACCATGGCGTAGTCCGGCTCGTGGCCTAGAACCCCCTTCAGAGTTGTGCGGAGGTACCTCTCGTGCCCCGCCAGGTCGACGAAGGAGATGACCTTGGACGAGTTTAGGAAGACCTCTGCCTCGTCCAGGGGTGATATCATCCTGTAGTTCACCACGCCTCCTTCGTGGTCGAAGCCGATGAGGCGGTAGGAGATGGATGAGGTGCGGCGCATCCTGATCTCGTGGAGGTGGCGGGCTACCTTGCTCATCGCCCTCCCGTTACCGTCGTCAAGCTCTCCGCAGGTGAGGACGCCCACGATCGTGCTCTTCCCGGCGTCTACGTTGCCGAGCATGGGTACGGTGAGGTACACTGGGAGGCTGCCGTTGACTGGGTTCCGCCTCACGAGCACCTCCACAACCTTCCCGGTCTTGCCGGGGGCTTCCCTCAGGACGGTGCAGCTCGCGCCTATGGTCCTTCCAACCTCTCTCAGGTTGTCTAGGGTCTTGGCGAACTCCTCCTCGGGGAGTCCGATCAGCTCGCCCTCGTCCGAGACGCCCAGCTCGTAGAACGCCTCTCCGCCCCCCTCGTTGAGCCTGTACTTCATCTGGGAGGCGAGCTCCTCGAGCCTCTCCCTGCCCAGGCTTGGTATCTTGAGCTTGTACTCCGTGTTGCCTTCTTGGTCTTCCCTTCGAAGGTTACTCTGCTGGGTCAAAAGCCTCTATAGCTAATACTGCCTCAGGAAATATCAAAGCTTTGCTGAGTTGATTTCCCGGGCTCTCAAGTTTGAAATATCTCCATTGTTCTCCTTAGAATGCGTCTATCGAGCCAGTGCAGGGTGTTCTCCGTTGGACTTGAGAGAGGCGATAGCCGAGAGGGTTGGGGATTTGGAGGAGGAGATGGTCCGGTTCCTCCAGGAGCTGGTTAGGATTCCGACACCAGTCCCTCCGGGAGAGAACTACGAGAAGATCGCGGACTTGATCGCTTCAAAATGCAGGTCACTCGGGTTAGAGACGCGTCTCTACCAGGCACCGGAGCGGTACGTGGAGATGTCTGGACGGGAGGCTTACGGTCTCTCGGGACCCAGGGTGAACGTGGTCTCTTGGGCTAGAGGTGATCGGGAGAATCCTAACGTGTTGCTCAACGCTCACACAGACGTGGTCCCCGTCGGACCTGGATGGAGCGTTGATCCGTACGCCGGGGTCGTGAAGGAAGGCGCGGTCTACGGCAGGGGCTCCGTCGACAACAAGGCAGGGCTGACGGCTATGATCTACGCCGTCCAGGCGCTGCTGGAGGCTGGAGCCCGACCGAGGGGCTCGATCGCGCTCACTGCCACCGTCGACGAGGAGATAGGCGGGATAGCCGGTCTCAACTACCTCGTCCGCGAGGGTCTGGTCAGGGGCGACTACGGGATCAGCCTCGACGGCTCGATCACGGACGTCTGCATATCCCTGAACGGCAGGTTGAGGTGGAGAGTCCACACGCACGGCAGGTCAGTCCACTCCAGCGTAGCCTTCAGAGGCGTCAACGCGATCGAGAAGATGGCTAAGATCATCCTGGCAATCCAGGCTCACGGATCAGAACTCCAGGAGAGAAGTACGAGTATCCCCGCCCCTCCCGACGTGGGCAAGCCGTTCATCTACCCCATAGCGAGCGTGAACGTAGTCCACGGCGGGATCAAGGACAACATCATCCCCGACAGGTGTGCCATCTCGCTCGACCGCCGGATAACCCCCGAGGAGACCGTGGACTCAGCCCGACATGAACTGAGGGCGGCTATCGAGAGTGCTCGTTTGGAGGATCCGGAGGTCCGGTATGAGATCGAGGAGGTGAGCGTGCGGGAGCCCTGCTACACCGACCCGAACCACCCGCTGGTGAAGACCGTCCAGAGGGTTGCCTCAGAGGTTCTGGCGAGACAGCTTCCTGTCTGCGGTGCCACGGGGAGCAGCGACGCCTCCTTCATGGTGAACCAGGGGGGCATGCCAGCCGTTGTCCTGGGGCCGAGCAGGCTGGAAGGCAACGTCCACGGTGTGGACGAGCACGTGCCGATCACGGATTTGGTCTCGCTGACCAAGGTTCACACTCTTGTGCTAGCTGATCTTCTCTGTCTCTGAGGTTGCTACTTCTTCTGTAGCGACCTTCTGTACGCCTCCGTGGCCACGCCGTAGATTCTTCTCAGCTCCGCCACCGGGTCGGGGTGGTCGTCGACCCTGAGGTTGTAGTAGAGCCTGTCCTCCTTCGAGCCCACGAGCAGCGCCGCCGACTGTCTTCCCCGCTTGTCGCCGCCAGCCGCCTGTCCGGCTTCCAAGGCTTGCAGAAGCCTTTCACTCAGCTCGCCTGAGGAGCTCTCGAAGGATCCCTTCATCTCCTGTACGACTTGAGAGCCCACGAGCATGTTGCCGGCTACGGCGAAGTCCTCGCCAACGACGTGACCCGCCCACTCCACGCACTTGCTCCCGGTGTAGGCGAAGACTCTGCCCTGCGCATCCACCGCCGCCGCTTGGCGGAGCTCACGTCCCTCGTCCTCCTCGAGGAGGATCTCGATGGCGTGCTCGGGGGTCAGCCCCAGCTCGAGGAGCTTCAGCCCCGTCTCCCCCAGCCTGACGTTGGTGAAGCTCTGGGTGGCAATGGCTCCGACGCCGTACTTCACGAAGGGGCAGCGCCGTCCCACCGCGGGCACAGCCGTTGAGATGGCGATCCCGAGATCTCCAGTTGTCGAGCACCTAGCCGTTATCGAGAACGTCATACTCCTCACTACTTCTACCCAGTCTGACTTGGCTTAACTGTTAGTCTAAGGGGTCTTATGTTGATTCGTATATCGTCTTGACTGGTGTCATGAGCCACAGCCCCAGATAAACAGGATCTCAGACTCCCAAAACATGGAGGACATGAAGAGGGAGGCCGCCCTCGAGGCGATTAGGAGGTTCGCCGAGGCCTTCGGGATAGACCCGATGAGGGCGAGGATAGAGAAGATAGACTTCAAGACCTTCTCATACTGTGTGGTTCGAGGACAAAAGGAAGGGGGCTTCCTAGTGAGCCCGCCGATATGTGTTTAAATATGTGTTTAAACATGCATTCTCATGGGACAACGCTTGGTCAAGACGATAACCATAAGGGATGAAGTCTACAGAAGGCTCGTCACGGTAAAGCGAAAGGATGAGAGCTTCAGCGAACTGTTCGAAAGGCTAGTGGAAGGCGCAAACCCAGTTGAAACCCTAGTAAACCTCAGGGGGCGCGTAGAGTTCAGGGACAAAGAGAGGCTTCTCTCAGAGATCCACGCCCTAAGAGCTGAACGCAGGCTATGATGATAGTGGACACGGACGTTCTCATAGAGATCTTCGACAAAGGGTCCGATGTAGGGGACGAAGCCCTGAAGAGGATCCTCGAAAGCGACGAAACCATCGCCATCACCTCCATAAACCTCCACGAGATACTGTACGGCCTCCACAAGTACGCCAAGCCAGTGAAGGAAGTCATGCAGCTCCCCGTGCTGGACTACACGAAGAAGGACGCCACCCTGGCCGCACAAATAGAGTTGGACGCGGAGAGAAAGGGAGCCACCATCCGCAGAACAGACGCGATGATCGCCGCCACAGCCATCAACAATGGGGCAAGCCTCTTCACGCTGGACCTAAAACACTTCAAACCCCTAACGGATCACGGTCTCAAACTGTTCCCTTGACAGACCTGTAGACGCTTGCGACACAATCAGTCCTGACACCATCTGAGTTCATGATAAGTTCCCGGTGCGAGATGCCATTCGACGCCCTCGTGGACAACGCCAAAGCGCTCGAAGACGCCGCAAAGAAATACGGCGTTCACAAAAGATAGCCTGACTCCGGGCAGTAGCGTATGAGGAAGTCCGCATGAATCCTTTCTTGTCTAGGGTTCCGTTAACCTACTTAGGATGGTTGCCCCTAAAGCGGCTGAAGATCGCAGACACGCACAAAGATGCGGCTTCCGCCCTTGAAAAGGTAATTTTCTTTGAAGCGTGGAAAGGAGTAGACTTCCCTCAGAATCCGGTGGAGAAGTATATCCTGTTCTACAAGATTCGCCTTCTTGACACCTGATCTCTCGGCGATGAGACCGATGAACTCAGACAAGACCGGCATCTTCAGCCACCCTGCCCACGGTCTTTGGATAAGACTTCAGATACTCCCTGATCTTCGAGGTTTCTGCTCCTCTTGCATACTCTTCTATTGTTGAGGCTATCCTCTCCTCGGGGACGGACCTGTACCTCGAGATGTAGATCAGGTCCAAAAGGGTTTTCTCCAGATCCGAAAACTTTGCACCGCTCCTTTCAACAACACCAAAGCCCAAGAGGTCGGGGCTCAGCTTCACGAACCTAACCTTCTCCCCGCCCACCGTCACCTCTCTCGACCTGAAGATCCTATCATTCAGAACGAAGATCGTGTCTGAAAACTCGTGAGTCACACCGATCAACCTCAGCGCCGTATAAAGCCCAAAGTACCATCTGACACCCAGCTCGTCCAGCCCGAGGGAAAGCACCCTGAAAACGTCAACAGCCATCTTCTTCTGTATCCTGAGATGATCGCGAGGAGCTTGCTCGTGGAGCAAGGCGTAGACGCTTGGTCCGGATTGTTTGTTTCGTAGTTCGTTGCAGCTTTGTGGTTCGGACGTTGGTAGTCCGTTGAGTGGCTCTTGATGTCGTGGGGTCTTCTGGGTGGTCCATTGTTGTAGGTTCTTGTTTAGCAGGGGTTTGAGCCGGTCTATGGCGTGCCACTGGAAGTCGTGTGCCTCCTCATAGGATTCGCAGATGACGTATTTCCACTCCCCGGATTTGATGTACGCTGAGACCACGTTTTCTCCTTCGCGTGGGTTGGGTAGGTCGATTCGAACTCTTGTTGATGCGCTGGGCGTCTTGTGCGTTCTTTGCGGCAACCCGTTTTTTGGGGATCGCGACGCTGAGTGCCTTGGCTTCACAAATCCTCACTCCTTGCTCTTCAGGATGTCTAGCATCTCGCCGATCGTGACGATCCTGATTCTCCTGAACTCTTTCAGCGAGAGGAGATTCTTGTCTCCTGATACTATGTAGTCGGCTTCACCGTCGTAGGCGGTCTCAAGCAAGATGGTGTCGTCTGGGTCAGCCGTGAGCTGGCGGAGCCTGGTCTTGGGTGGGACTACCGTTGCCGTTGATCGTAAGAGTCGTCTGAATCTTTGAAGCTTGGAGGCGGTTACGTATCTCTTCAGCCTCGGCCTCGCCATAACTCGTTCAAACTCCTCAAGGAGGCGTGGCGAGGAAACGAGCGTGACTTCTCCTCTCAAGGCTCTTCTCCACAGATCCCTTGGGGCGCCGCTTCGGATGAGGCTGGACACTAGGACGTTCGTGTCGAATACTGCCCTCACCATCTTAGGCGCCCTGAGCCTTTTCTCTTCTCTCTCCTAAGCGCCTCTATCTCTTCCTGGATCTCTTCCTGGGTGAGCTCTCCGTACTTCTTGATCCTCCGGTCGACCTCGCGGTATATTTCCCTCAGCTCCTTCTCGATATCCGGGATCTCGAGCTTCTTCATGATCACCGCGTCCCTGTAGCTGTAGACGAGGAGCTTCGTCTTCGGCTTGATCCCCAGCTCTTCTCTTATCGCCTGAGGTATCACTACCTGACCCTTGGTCGTCACGACCGTGACGTCACCCTTATCATTCTTAGCCATGGTCTTCTCCTGAACATTCTTACTTTCTTACTTGATAAACTTGGCGGATGATTGACTAGCGCAACCTCCACCATAGATCAGAAACCCCAACGTCAAGTTTGACTACGGTTCTGGCGTCTCCGAAGTAGATGACCATTTGCTTGCTCCTGTGGTTGTTATTAGCGGTCGAGCGGTTTGTCGTTGTCGATTGCGCCTCGAACTTTTCCCATGGCTACTCCCAGCGGAAGCCCTGCGAGTGGCGTTTCTATCCTTGCTGCGGAGCCTGCGAAAGCCTCTAGGACGGTGCTTGTGTAGTCCCTGCCTCCTAGGACCACGATCTTGCTGAATTCGTCGAGTCGCTTCTTCTTTATCTGCTCCCTGAGCTGAGCCACGGTGACGGGGTTTGTTGAGGGCTTCTTGAAGGTCACGTTGTAATTCTCAGGAATAACGAAGTCGGGGTCTATGAAGCCGTGTTTGGCTGATAGTATGACCCACCGGTCGCCGAATCTTTCGGCGTATTCCTTGTTGACTTTGAACGGCGCGCCTATGTACGCGTCGCTTGCTCTTGTTGGACCCGAATCTGGTTTGATATCCCAGATCTTTCTTGCGCCGCATGGGACTATGACCAGAGTGGATCTCATTTCTCTCCCACCGCGTCTCACGAATTCTTGATCGTAGACAAGACCCTATTCTCCTAGCTGATGTATTCCGTATTTCTGATCCAGCCAGGTCATCAGATCTTGGTATCGACCATGCGTTGACAGTGTGACAGCTATTGACTGCCACGAGGTTCTTCTTAGGGTGGCTGGTTCGTGAAGTGCTTGCTGGACGCTCTGAAAAAGCTTGTCGGCAGCCCGAACGCTAGGCTTATATGGTTCATTTTTCATTCAAGATGAACGATGCAAGATGAAAACCGTCCAGACGGTGCTCAACGAAGCAGAGTACAAGCTCCTCGCAGACTATGCGGATAAGAGGGGCAAGACGATAAAGGAGGCTCTCCGCGAGGCAGCCCTGAGGCTCATCGTGTCGGATACCGTTCAACCCGAAGACCCGATCTTCACCGAAGCCCCATTAGTGAGAAGCACGGGCAAGAAGGAGCGAACCTCAGCCGAGCATGACAGACTCCTCTACGGTGTCACTCAGTGATATTCGTTGATACCAGCGCCTGGTACGCCCTCGAAGTGGAAGACGACGAAAACCACGCCTCCGCACGGGCTCTAAGAGAGGAGCTGAGAAAAGGCCGTTACGGGGCTCTGCTCACCTCGGACTACGTTTTGGACGAAGCTGTAACGCTCCTGAGGATGAGAAAGGGAGCTGAGCCATCCTTCCGTTTCGCTCACAAAGTGTTCAGAAGCAAGAGCGTAAGCGTCGTGTGGATCGACAGACCCATCTTCGAAGCCGCCTTGAAGCTGCTCGGGGAGAGGCAGGATAAGAGGTGGAGCCTTACGGACTGCACAAGCTTCGTCATAATGGACCAGCTCAGAGTGAAGCAAGCCTTCGCCTTCGACGAGAACTTCAGGCAAGCCGGCTTCACAAGGCTGCCGTGATCTGAAACCCGAGCTGATGAGTTGGGCAGTTCTATTCAGACTCTTGTCGACCCGCTCTGGCGCTTCGTACGGCTTAGGCTGTGATCCGTGTCTTCGGCGATGGCGCTGCGAAGTGATAATGCTTCTTTGACCCCCCCTGGAAGTTCTCCTATGTCAGTCATCCTGGCCTGGCACCGATCTCCCGCCGGTCAGTTCTTTGTGAACGCCCAGGATGGTGTCGTTGTCCACGCTGAGGACGGGGGCATAGGTGTTCGTATCTTTCGGTCTAAAAAAATGAGCATACGCCCGAAAAATTGGACTTCGTAACCCCACCGTGCTAAAGGTGCTGTACGTCTTCCACAGAGACCCCACGCACGAGCTTTGCGAGAGGAAGGTGGTGAGGAGAGCGGGGATAAGCAAGGGAAGTGCTGCATACTTAGGGAGATCTGGTCAATTCTTCCTATGAAAGGAGCCTACGCGATTCTCCGCTCCATCACTCGTCCACTCCGAGAATTTCCTTGACATGGTTAGGTGTTTGCTCGTGGAATTATAAGCACTTATAAGTAGGTCATAACTCTGTTAGGGTCGTGTTCTAAGATGATCACCACTATCCCGCTGGAGAAGGAGACTCGGGACCGCATCAAGTCCCTGGGAAGAAAGGGGGAGACCTACGACCAGATCCTGAAGAGGCTGATCTCGCTGGCTGAGTACGAGGGGTTCATGGAGAGGCAGTACGAGCGCCTCAGGGACAAGGAATCCTTCGTCCCCCTGGACGAGATCTGATGCCCTACCCCGTCAGGGTTCACCGCGAGGTCGCGAGAGCCCTCTCCCGGATGCCCCGCGAAATGCGCCGCACGATCGTGGAGAAGCTCCGCGCCCTCGAGGAAGACCCGTACACTCCTCGACCGGGGGCGGACATCGCCAGACTAAAGGGGACGAGGGGCAGGGAGGATCTTTTCCGGCTGAGGGTGGGAGACTACCGCGTCATATACGCGGTCCACGAGGACGGCATCTACGTGACGGAGATCTTTCACCGAGGGAGAGGATACGTCCAACCGTGAATGGGGATCCAATGAGAATCTGAGTCGATCGAGAGGCTGAGGTTTCGACGTTTCCGCCGCAATGGTGTGTGAGAGTGCGTATAATGACGTCGTTGGCGTCTTCAACGTAGATGCTCATTGCTTGCACCTGTGGTTGAGCCTCTTTAGCAGTCGAACGGTTTGTCGTTGTCGGAGCGTTGATAGAATTGGCTATAGCCAGATGGGAAGATGGCGTTTACCGTAGCCAAGCTTATATAAATGACTGGCTATTTCGGAGGCCCCTCCGTAGTCTCCTAGAGAAGCTCAGGCTTGCCATCGACGGGTTGAAGGTCGTGGAGCCCTCCATTAGGGGTCTGGGCATCTCCTCATCAGAGAACATACCGATTGGTGATGGTTTTCTGATAGCTACAGCCCTAAGCCATCGCATACCAATCATTGTTTCCAACGATCTGCATGTAGCAAACAAGGGTTCGAAGTATGGTTTGATCGTGGAAAACCCGATCCCCCAAGAGGCGAGAAAGAAGTTGATCAGATTTAAGATAGAGGACGAATAGCCCGACCAAATTGGTGGGCGATGCCTAGATTCCTAGTCTTCAGGCACCTCACGGTTATCGAGAATGCCGTATCCTTCAGCCCTCCTTGGAAACTGGCTGGCTGTCGGGCTTAAGAGGTTTAGGTGGCATCTTGCGTCAGACGATAAGTGTTTTTATGGACTCGGAACAGATCCAAGTCTAGGTTGATGATATGCGAGCTGAGGATGAGGTTTTCAGGTACTCTGACGAACTGGGTCCTGAGAAGGTGCTGTATGTCTACGACCCTAAGGTGAGGCTGAAGGGAATAGTCGTTGTGGACAACACTGCGATCGGACCCGCGATAGGCGGGATTAGGATGGCGCCGAACGTGACCACCGAGGAGGTCTTCCGACTGGCGAGGGCGATGACGCTTAAGAATGCCGCCGCCGGGCTGCGGCACGGTGGGGGCAAGGGAGGGATAGTGGCGGACCCTTCAGCCCTCGATAAGAACGATCTCATCCGCTCCTATGCAAGGGCGATAGGTCCGATCACGGACTACATTCCCGGTCCGGACATGGGGACGGACGAGCGGAGCATGGCGATAATACTCGACGAGATCGGACGGGCGGTGGGCCTGCCGAGGGAGCTGGGAGGTATCCCCTTGGACGAGATCGGCGCCACTGGTTATGGTGTCGCGGTCTGCGCCGAGGTGGCGTGCAGGCATCTCCAGGTTAGTCTCTCGGGGGCAACGGTGGCGATCGAGGGTTTCGGGGCTGTGGGAAAGGCGGCGGTCCGCTTCCTGTCAGAGAGAGGGGCTCGGGTGGTGGCGGTCTCGGACTCGAAGGGAGCAACCTATAACCCGGCAGGTCTGAGCCTGGAGGATCTGTTCAAGGCTAAGGCTGCCGCCGGATCGGTGAAGGACTGCCTCGGGGGTAAAGCCATCCCCGGACGCGACCTCTTCGGTTTGAAGGTGGACATCTTGGTTCCGGGAGCACGCCCCGACGTGATAACGGAGGACAACGCCGCTGACATCCAGGCGAAGATCGTGGTCGAGGCTGCGAACATTCCCGCGACCGTGGAGGCTGAGAGGATTATGCACAACCGCGGCGTGCTGGTCATCCCCGACTTCATCGCCAACGCCGGGGGCGTCATCGCTGCTGCGGTGGAGTACGCTGGTGGGACGATCAGTGATGCCATGGCTACGATTGGGTCGAAGATAGCGGAGAACACCCAGTCGGTTCTGGAGGTGACGAGGGCGAGGAAGATCACCCCGAGGGAGGCGGCTGAGGAGATCGCGAAGGACAGAGTTCTCAAGTCCATGAAGTTCCGAGGGAGGATCTAGTGTCTCCCCCAGCGTTAGGATCTTAGTTGGGATGGTGGGGACTCATGGGGTCTATTCAAGATCTGGCGCGCGGAGTCGAGGATGTGGTCCACCCTTTTGGTGAGGTGGAGGTTCTCCTCCTCTGCGGGGTTGTTGCTCCATACCTTAGGAAGTACCTGGCTGGGAAGGAGCTGGCGGCGAAGAACTGGTTCTCACCAAGGACGTTTCCCGCGATTCTGAAGCGGGGCTCGAACAGCCCTCCGCTGTCCGTCGATCAGCTGGCGGAGGCGATCACTCCCGAGTTCCTTCAGCTCAGAGTCAAGAGCTTGGACGAGGTGAGGGCGAAGCTGACGCCGGTTCAGGAGAACGTCTGGAGGTACTTCCCACCTCGGAAGCTATCCGACTTCTTCTACGCCACCAACGGGGAGAGGAAGGACTCGCCGATCGACAGGGTATTCATCGACATCGACCGGGGTGAGGGAGTCTCCGCGGACACCGCAAGGAAGGTCGCCCTAGACCTGGTCAACATCATAATCGAGGACAAGCAGGTTGGGGACGTGATTGGTCATCAGCCCGATCCGTGGGTCTGCTGGACGGGGCGCTCCTTCCACGTCTACATCTTCCTTCGGGAGAAGAGGAACAGCTCCTTCTACCACGAGCACTTCAAGATCGAGAAGGACTCTCTTGAGACGTTCACGGGCAGGTGGGCTGACAGGCTCCGGAGGAAGTCCTCCACCCAGATTGCCCCGGGTCACGAGAAGATGCGGGGTGCGATAACCATCGACCCGTCCCAGACTCCGCCCGGGAAGCTGTGCAGGGTTCCCCTCGGGGCTCTCCACATGAAGGATTGGAAGCACGTTGATGGGGTCTCGGTGCCATTGACGCTGGATATGCTGAGCGAGCCTGACCTTGTGCGAGAGCTGCAGGCGTACACGCCCGAGCGGGTTGTGAAGGAGCTTGACAGGCTCGCGGCGAGGCTTCCTCCCCAGTTCAGGGCTGGATGAAAGCTCGACTTCCGCTTCCTCCCTAAACGATAAATAAACAGCCCCATCAACCCAATTCAGCTAGTCTTGGTGGATTTCGGAGGTTTTACTGTTGGCTTTGGACAAGCGCAAGTTGGTCGAGATGTATCGGAGGATGCTGCTGATCAGGAGGTTCGAGGAGAAGTCCTCCGAGCTCTGGTCCCAGGGGTTGTTGCCGGGGCTCGTTCACCTGTACATAGGGGAGGAGGCGGTGGCGGTTGGGGCGTGCTCCAACCTGAGAAAGGACGACTACATCGTCAGCACTCACCGTGGGCATGGTCACCTGATCGCGAAGGGTGCCGATGTTAGGAGGATGATGGCGGAGCTTATGGCGAAGGCGACTGGGTGTAACAAGGGCAAGGGGGGGTCGATGCACATCTGCGACTTCGACATGGGGATTGTGGGGGCTACAGGCATAGTCGGATCGGGCATTCCCATCGCCTCTGGGGTCGGCCTCTCGATCCAGTCAAGAGGGACAGATCAGGTCTGCATCAGCTTCTTCGGCGACGGGGCTTCGAACACCGGTGCGTTCCACGAGGGGATCAACCTCGCCGCCGCTTGGAAGCTTCCGGTCGTCTTTGTCTGTGAGAACAACATGTACGCGATCTCAGTGCCTGCCTCCAAGTCCACCTCGGCGAAGAACGTCGCCGATAGAGGGGCGGGGTACGGGATACCCGGAGTGGTGGTGGACGGGATGGATGTGATAGCGGTGTGCGAGGTGGTGGGTGAGGCGGTCAAGAGGGCTAGGTCGGGAGTGGGTCCTACACTGGTCGAGTGCAAGACCTACAGGTTCAGAGGGCACCACGAGGGTGACCCCAAGAGAGGGTTGACGTACCGCACCGAGGATGAGCTCAAGAGCTGGGAGGCGAGGTGCCCGATCAAGACGTTCAGGGCTAGGCTCATCGAGCAGGGCGTCATCACCGAGTCTGAAGCCGACGAGGTGGTGAAGTCTGTGGAGGCGGAGATTGCTGAGGCTGTGAAGTTCGCGATCGAAAGTCCGCCTCCAGACCCATCGACGGCTGCGGAGGATGTGTTCGGATAGACTGGGGGTGAGGAGTGGTTGGCTAGAGAGCTAGACTGCGCTGAGGCGATCCGAGAGGCGCTCAGGGAGGAGATGCTCAGGGACGAGAGGATTATCATCTTCGGGGAGGATGTGGGTCGATACGGGGGAAGCTTCGGTGTCACAAGGGGGCTCTTCGAGGAGTTCGGGGAGAAGCGGATTCGAGACACACCCATCTCAGAAGCGGCGATCATAGGCGCCGCTGTGGGTGCCGCCGCCACCGGGATGAGACCTGTGGCGGAGATCATGTTCTCAGACTTTCTGGGCTGCGCCATGGATCAGATCTTCAACCAGCTCGCGAAGATGAGGTATATGTTCGGCGGGAAGGTCAACCTGCCCGTGGTGATAAGAGCGTCAACAGGCACCCGTTACCCCTTCGCTGCGAGTGCGGCTCAGCACTCCCAGAGTATGGAAGCCTGGTTCATGCACGTGCCGGGGTTGAAGGTCGTCACCTTCTCGACCCCCAGAGACGCGAAGGGACTGCTGAAGGCTTCGATAAGGAACGGCAACCCGGTGATGTTCTTCGAGCACAAGATCCTGTACTACGCCCGCAGGGCGGAGAAGGCGCGTCAGATGTGGCCTGGGCTGATCGGACCGGTTCCTGAGGGTGACTACACGATTCCATTGGGCTCGGCGGACGTGAAGAGGGAAGGAAGGGATGTCACTATCGTGGCTACGATGATGATGGTTCACAAGTCGCTGAACGTCGCCAGCCAGCTGGAGAAGGATGGAATAAGCGTCGAGATCGTCGACCCGCGCACCCTCGTCCCGCTGGACAAGCAGACGATCCTGAACTCCGTGAAGAAGACTGGTAGGGCGTTGGTCGTCTCCGAGGATGTTCGGACCTGTGGAGTCGCGTCGGAGATAACCTCCATCATCGCGGAGGAGGGTTTCGACTACCTCGACGCCCCGGTTAAGAGGGTTTCAGCGCTGGACGTGCCGATCCCGTACAGTCCAGTCCTCGAGGAAAGGATCGTTCCCCAGGAGGGGGACATAGCCAAGGCTGTCAGGGAGCTAGTCAGCTGAGTTCTGAGCGACTGTCAGAGAGGATCTGGGTTTGGTCAAGGCTGTGGTGATGCCGAGGCTCACTTGGACGATGACCGAGGGGGTCGTCGGGAGATGGCTGCGGAGGGAGGGGGAGCTAGTTAAGCAGGGGGAGGCGATCTGTGAGGTTGAGACAGAGAAGACCACGGACGAGGTGGCGGCTCCCGTCTCAGGCGTTCTCGGGAAGATCTTGGTTTCCGAGGGTGTGTCCGCCAGGGTTGAGCAGCCCATCGCGGTTCTAGTCCAGCCGGACGAGCAGCTCACCCAAGCCCAGATTGACGAGTTCATGCGGGGATTCGCCCAGCCCGAGGCTGTCGAAGCTAAACCCATTGAGGTTTCGAGAGTCGTGACGGCGCCCGCGGTGGGAGAGGCTCCGGCTGAGCGGCTCAAGGTCTCTCCCCTGGCCAAGAAGGTCGCTGAAGAGCACGGGATCGACCTGGCTACGGTCAAGGGAACCGGACCGGGAGGAAGGATCACCAGGGAGGACGTGCTCGCGGCGGCTGAGAGGATTCACCCCGCGAGGGCTGCCCCCACTCCGGCGTTGCTGGAGGGTGTTAGGGTCATCGAGGCTAAGCCCCTTGCGGGCATGAGGAAGGTCATCGCCGAGAGAATGGCTAGTAGCGCCAGGACGACTGCCCGTGTGACCATCACCACCGAAGTGGATGTAACCGAGACGGTGAGGCTCCGCACGAGTCTGGTCTCCGAGATGGAGAAGAAAGGTGGTGTTAGAGTCTCCTACACGGACCTGCTCGTGAAGGCTGTGGCGAAGGCGCTTCTCGAGCATCCCCGCGTGAACTCGATTCTCATCGACGATAGCATATACGTGGTCGGGGATGTCAACATAGGGGTGGCTGTCGACGTTGAGGAGGGGCTCCTCGTACCGGTGGTGCACGACGCCCTCAGGAAGTCGGTCGTGGAGATAGCGGAGGAGCTTCGCGTCCTCGTCGACAAGGCCAAGAAGGGGAGGCTGTCCACGCAGGAAGTCGCGGGAGGAACGTTCACGATCACCAACCTAGGGACGTTCGATGTGGACGCCTTCACACCGATCATAGACGCGCCTCAGACCGCTATTCTCGGGGTGGGCAGGATCGTCGAGAAACCGACGATGAGGGATGGACAGGTTGTTCCCAGGTCGATGATGACTCTAAGCCTGTCCTTCGATCACCGCATCATCGACGGCGCCCCGGCTGCTCGTTTTCTGCAGACGCTCAGGAGGATGCTTGAACACCCCGAGCTCCTGCTCCTCTAGCAAGGAGCACGAGGATTCCTCCCGTAGACTCTGCCCTTCAGGCGATGTGTCGGTTGCCACGGGCGCGGTACCAAGCTCCTTATTCCTGAGAAGACTCGTAGAAATATGTGCGAATACAGATGCCACAGGAACCCATCCGCAAGACCATCCCCGTCACGGGAATGGACTGCCCAACCTGCACGCTCATCATAGAGAAGAAGCTAAAGGAGATCGAAGGAGTCCAAGACGTGCGAGCCAACTATATGACGAATAAAGTCTACATAACGTACGACCCCAGCAAGGCTGCCATACCAGCGGTGGAGAAAACGATCGAAGACCTGGGCTACAGGGTTGCGTACAAGAAGTACGAGAGCCTCTGGGACAAGCTGATCAGACGAATAAAAGGCAAAAAAACCTAAGGTTTTCTTTCCCGCGTTCCCTCTGGACGCCCTGTGACCGAAACGCTACTTCTTCTTCGGTTTGGTAGCCGGCTTGGCGGCCTTAACCGGCTTCATGGGCACTCCGCAGCATATCAAATCACAGGTGGTGCACCCACAAGGGTCGGTTACTGCAACGACAACACCGCACTCCTCACACTTGTATGTCTCTCCTTTCTTCGCCATGATTGGTCACCTCCGTTCTGCAGTCTCTTGGATGAGCAGCTTGAGGATGATTTCCTTCAATGCAATTGGTCGGGCTCACTATTTTTTCTTTACCATCCATGCGCTGGAGTACTCGATGCCGAAAGCCTTGTAGAGGCTTCTGAGTGTCTGCTCCGCGATCCGTCCTCCGGCAGCCGTCTTCGCCAGTCGATCCAGTGCCTGGTGATGCCTCTTCTCGTCGTCGGCTATCTGCTCGAGACACGCGACGACCTTGGGATCGACAACCTTCTTGATTATGCTCTCCAAATCGCGCCTCGCATGCTCCTCGGCTGAAACATGCTTTGTCAGGGCAGCCTTGATCTCCTCGGTCTCCGGTTTCGTCTCCACAGGTCCTACTCCCATATCCATTATGGCTTGGAGCCAGAGGGCGTGTTTTCTGGAGTCGATGACCATGCCGTCTATGACGAATCTTGCGTATGGGTTGGCTACACTTCCGGCAAGCTGTGAAAGTTCGTCTGCGAGCTTCAGTTCAATGCTCCTCTGTTTTTCCAGCAGATCAGTCAGCTCTCTTTTCAGACTCAATGGGATTCCCAAGTGGATGCACGATGGAAGGGACTCGTATAAGTATTGCTGTTTTCCAGGTAAACAGGAGAAACGGGCTGACCTACGCTTCCACTTCGGTCTTGGGAGCTCTATTTTCGTGAAAAATGGGGTGGGATGACCGCTCTGAGCCTGAGTCCTTCTACTTTTCAGTCACTTTGATGTATTCTCCTGTCTCGGGCGGGGAGTGTATGAAGGCTATGACCAAAGGCTCCTTGCCCGTGTTCTTGGGTCCGTGAGACACGTTCGGTGGAATGTAGATCGCCATCCCCTTCTCTAGCTTCACCTTCTCCTTGCCTAGCGTCATCTCTCCTTTTCCGCTCAGCACGTAGTAGATCTCTTCGGGCGCGGTGTGAATGTGGGCTTTCATACTCTCGCCGGGCTTGAAGTAGCCGATGAGGAAGTGGACGTACTTCTCCTTGACCAGCTGTTTAAGCGATCCTCCGAGGTCGCTCTTTGTCGCCGTGACCTTATCCTCTCGAACTATCTTTCCTTCCATGCGAAACACCCGTTTCCTCCATCTCGTGACCTCGTGATTTAATACCTTCTCCCGAAGAGCGCATCATACTCAGGCTGATGCTCAGGCAGCAACAAATAACCTGATCAAGGACGAGATGACTTCTTGTTATTGCTTTGCGAGCGCAACAGTCCTCTGCGAAGAGTGTGGGAGTCTCGTATGCCACAGACATTTGAAGATCTGTGCCACTTGCGGTATGAAACTATGTGACAAATGTGCGATTTCCAAAGGCTTCCTCACAAAGAAGTACTACTGCTCTAAACACAGTGGATAAATAATGTCAAAGTCGAAACAGAGGGGTCCTTAATAAGGAAGAGAAAATCTTAGATCGTAGCTTTGCATCATCGCTCATACAGAGGGCTAGCGTTTTGGCGGATTTCGCTCGCGAAGACGTTGTGTTGAATCTCTTCCTATTGCTCTACGCGATAGAGTCTGCCAGCCAGCGAGGTCGCCTATACGGCCGGGTGAAGCTTCAGAAGCTCCTTTTCGAAGCGGAGAGGCGCATGAACAATGTCGGGCTGAGGGCTTTCGCCTACGTGTTCCGTCGTTGGGAGCACGGCCCATACAGTCTCGAAGCGGATCAGGGACTGGATTGGCTCGTCAAGAATGGGCTTGTGAACCTGACCGATGAAAGCATCAAGACGACTGCCACGGGTCAACATCTACTCAAAGAGGCGAGGGAGCTTCTAGAGAAGAACAGGGAAGTCCTAGCTATTATCGACAGGGTGTCAGAGGTTCACGCGCCTGACACTGGCAAGATCATGAAGGCTATGGCGTACGGTACCTCTGCACCCATCTCTGGAAAGCTGATAAGAGATGTGGAAAAAGGCGAGATCCTACTTCAACCCTTGGACAGATCGAGGGCTTCAAAGCTCTTTCTCGTGGACACCTCTTGGATTGAGACGCTGGAAATTCTTCTCGACAAGGAGTCTCGTCAGGCCATTGAGGAAGCTATGAGCGACGCCGGACGGGGCCGCATCACGCGATACAGACCTGCCGCCTAGATGAGATCGGCTTGGCCTTCGCGTATCGTCCACATCAGACCGATCGCTTCGCCAAGTCGCTCCGAGACCTCGACAAGCCCATGCGAACTCGCATAGAGAGAGCTATCCAAGAAGAGCTCACGCTCCGGCCAAAGGACGTATCCGAGCTTCTGAGAATAAACCTCAAGGGAAAGAGAAGCTTTCACGTGGGAGATTATAGGATAGTATTCGCCCTATGCGAGGAGTGTAGAGCCGAAGGTTTCACGCAGTTCAACGGGTGCAAGGACTGTCGAAGACATGGGAGAAACGACCTAATCATATTTGACGTCGGACATCGAGGGAGAATCTACGAGGAGATGAAGAGATTTCAGAGATTCGTGCCATGAACCCGATTCTCTCTCTTATCTCTTCGCCTTCTTGGCGCGGCGTGTTGCCATCTCCGCCGCGAGCCTTATCGCCTCGATCAGGCTCTTGGGGTCGGCTACGCCCTTCCCGGCGATGTCGAAGGCTGTTCCGTGGTCGACCGAGGTCCGGATTATCGGCAGCCCCAAGGTTAAGTTAACGCCCTCACCGAACCCCAGCACCTTGACCGGGATGTGACCCTGGTCGTGGTACATCGCCACCACGGCGTCGAACTCACCTTTCGCGGCTCTCATGAAGACTGTGTCTGGGGAGATGGGTCCTTCAACCAGGTAGCCCCGACCCTTGGCCCAATCTATAGCTGGAGTTATCTCTTCGATCTCCTCCCTCCCGAAGATTCCGCCTTCGCCTGCGTGGGGATTCAACCCGGCAACCGCGATCCGCGGGTTCTCGAAGCCGAGACTCCTCATGGCGCTGGCGGTCAGGCCGATCGTCTTGACGACTCGCTCGGTTGATATCATGCCGCAGGCTTCCTTCAAGGAGACATGAGTGGTGACGTGAACGACTCGGAGGGACTTCGCCACCAGCATCATCGCGTACTGCTTCGTCCCGGTCTGCTCGGCTAGGATCTCGGTGTGACCCGCGTAGCTGTAGCCGGCTTCGTTCATAGCCTGCTTGTTGAGAGGAGCTGTCACGATCGCGTCTATCTCCCCTCTCAGTGCCATTTCAATAGCTTTCAGCACGTACTCAACCGCTGCCTTTCCAGCTATTTTCTGGACCTGCCCGATTTTGAGAGATGCCAGGTTGACGTTCTTGAGGTCCAAGACATTGATCCTGCCGAAGTCGAATCTGGCTTGGCTTACCGCTGTTGTCGCAAGGATCTCCGCGTCTGCTCCAGCCACCTTCAGGTTTGCTCTCATGACTCCGGCGTCGCCGATGACGATAGGCTTGGATATCTGGTGGATCTCCCTCCGCGAAAGCGCCTTCAGAACTATCTCGGGTCCGATGCCCGCAGGATCTCCGATGGTTATGCCCAGTGTGGGCTTCGATCCGCTCAACTCGTCGACCTCCGTTTCTTGAGGAACTCCACTGCCTCGACTATCGCCTCTGGCGGTCCGAAGGCTCCGGCCTTGGTCACAACCCGCAAGCCCGTCCTTTTCCCTCCAAGAATTGTGGATACAGGCATCCCGGGCAGCACCTCGTCCTCAACCCTGATCCCGTCGGCGCCGAGTGCCTTGAACACACCCATCAGCGTGTCTCCGCCGGTTACGACGATCCCGGCTGGGTTGGTTCTTTCGAGGACGCCTGCTGTGATCCTGGCTAGGGTGGAGGAGATGAGCTTCCTCGCCTGCTTTGTGTGTATCCTCTCCTCCTCGGCTATTCGGCGGGCTTCCGCGACTCTCTCCGACGAGTCTGCTGAGGTGACCGCCACATCTCGGCCCTGCTCAAGCAGGGATAAGGCTTCATCCACTACTCTTCTGCTCTCCTCTCCGCTCCTGGCAAGAGTCCTTCTGAGGTCTAGCTGAACGGAGGTGAGAGGCAGGGCTTTGGCCGCGTAGGCTAATTGGTTGACGGTTACTTGGCTGGCGCTTCCAGCGACGACCAGAACGGGGCTGCTCTTCACCTCCAGCAGTCTCCAGGCAGTGGGCAACTCCTCAGCAAGCCCGGCTGGTCCGCAGAAAACGCTGGTCTTCTCGGCTGTCGCCTCTGCTATGACTTTCAGGTCGTGCTGGGTGGTAGCGTCGACCACCACTATCTGTTTTCCGGCTGATCTCAGCTTCTCCAGCTCGTGGATGATCTGATCCACACCCTTAAGCACGGTGGATAGGCTGATGTGTCCGACACTTCTCTTTGTCTGCCGTCCGATCAGCGTGACCGCGTGGCTTTCTGTCACCGGGCTCACGGGGTCTCTTGCTATCTCCGTCCTCTCGAGGGGGACTTGGTTCACCAGCTGGTAGCCTCCTACGGTTATCCTGCCGGTCTTCGGGAAGGCTGGAACCACGATGGCGACATCAATCCCGAGCTCGTCGAGTATGGCGTCGAGTTCCCGTCCGATGTTGCCGCGGAGTGTTGAGTCAATCTTCTTGTAGAAACGTCGCACTCCGGCGCGTTTGAGGGTCCTCGTTGCTGTTCTGACCTTTTGGTAGGCTGTGCTCGGGGTGTCGGCTCGGCTCTCTGTGTCTAGGACGATGACTTCCGTGTCGCCGAAGGTCTCGGGGGTTCCTTCGAGCTGGGTCGAAACGATGGTCTTGAGACCCTTCTTCGCGAATTGAACCCCGGTGTCGTTTGCGCCCGTAAGGTCGTCTGCTACGACTCCCACCTTTGCCATGATCCCGCGCCCTAAGCGATTCTAGTTTGTCGCTCGTGCATTTCCTCTTTTCTCTGGGCTTTGATAGCCAAAAGCTATAATGGCGTTGCCCTCTAAAGTGCGAGTCCAAGTGTAGGGGCGATTGTTTTGAGAGTCGTTGACTTGAGGAGCGACACGGTCACTCTTCCCACGAGGGAGATGCTCGAGGTCATACCCCGGTCTCCCCTGGGGGACGATGTCTTCCGAGAGGATCCGACGGTCAACAGGCTAGAGGAGATGGCGGCGAAGAAGGTGGGCAAGGAGGCCGCCCTGCTGGTGACCAGCGGAACCCAGGGGAACCTCACCTCGCTGATGACGCACACGAAGAGGGGGGACGAGGTCATCCTCGAGGCGGAGTCGCACATGTACTACTACGAGGTCGGTGGGCTCTCGGCTCTCGGTGGTGTCATGGCGAGAACGGTGAAAGGGACTATGGGGGTTCTGGACCCGCGGGACGTTGAGAGCGCGATCAGGCCGGCTGACATTCACTGCCCCCCGACGACCTTGATCTGCCTCGAGAACACTCACAACCGTGCGGGGGGCGTCGCCGTCTCGCCCAGCCAGATAAGGGCTGTTGCGGATGTGGCGAGGAGACACGGCATCTCCACCCACATGGATGGGGCTAGAGTCTTCAACGCCGCCGTCGCCCTTGGCGTGGATGTGAAGGAGCTGACAAGGGAGGTTGATTCGGTCATGTTCTGCCTCTCGAAGGGGCTCGGAGCCCCGGTTGGATCCCTCGTGTGCGGGACGAGTGAGTTCGTCGAGAGGGCGAGGAGGGTGAGGAAGATGCTGGGGGGAGGGATGCGGAAGGCTGGTGTCATAGCGGCTCCCGGAATAATCGCCCTGGAGAAGATGGTGGATAGGCTGAGGGACGATCACAGGAACGCGAGGCTGCTGGCTGAGGGTCTGGCTAGGATCACGGGGATCTCGGTAAACATGAAGACGGTCCAGACGAACATCGTCGTCTTCGACATATCCGGCACGGGCATGAACACAAAGCAGCTAATCTCCAAGCTGAACGAGCGGGGAGTGAAGGCGATTAGTTTCAGCGAGAAGCTGATGCGGATGGTCACACACTGGGGGATAGAGCGCGAGGACGTCGAGTACGCGCTCGACGTCGTCGAGAAGGTCCTGCCCGGCTGAACCATCCGATCGTCTAAGGAGTTGATGCCTGTTGAAGCGTCCGTCTATCCGCTGTAGAAACGGCATGGTATCCTCCCCCCACTACCTCGCCTCAAACGCTGGATTGAGGGTTTTGATGAGCGGAGGAAATGCGGTTGACGCCGCGATCGCGACGAACGCGGCTCTGAACGTCGTCTACCCGCACATGTGCGGTGTGGGCGGCGACGCCTTCTTCCTGATCTACGACGCTGGGTCGAGGAGGCTCGTGGGTCTGAACGCGAGCGGTAGGGCGCCCGCCCGGGCGGAGATCGGCTTCTTCAAGTCACGTGGTCTCGAGAGCATTCCTGCTAGGGGGATACTGCCCGTCACAGTTCCGGGGTGTGTTGACGGCTGGTTCACGGTCAATCAGAAATATGGCAGCATGAGCCTTCGGAGATTGCTGGAGCCCGCGATCCGTTATGCGCGGCAGGGTGTTCCGGTAACCGCCAAGCTGAGCAAGCGGACCTCCGAAGCCCTTCCAGCCCTATCAAGCCGCCCTGCATCAGCCAAGACCTTCCTGAGAGACGGGCGAGCCCTCCGGGAGGGTGACATGCTGGTTCAGGCGGAGCTTGCCAAGACCCTCAGACTGATCGCTGAGAAGGGGAGAGATGTCTTCTACAACGGGGAGTTGACGAAGGCGATCGTGGAGTTCTCTCAGAGACAGGACGGCCTTCTCAGCGAGAAGGACTTCAACTCCCACAGCTCCACGTGGGTGGAGCCTATCTCAACAACTTATCGCGGGTACCGAGTCTACGAGATGCCGCCGAACACTCAGGGCTTGACCGTTCTGATCGAGCTCAATCTGGTTGAGGGGTATGATCTCGCCTCGCTCGGTTGCCGGTCTGCGGAGTGCATACATCTCCTCGTCGAGGCGAAGAAGCTAGCGTTCGCAGACAGGAATGAGTATGTCTCAGACCCTGACTTCGTCAAGGCCCCGATTGAGAGCCTGATATCGAAGTCATACGCTGCGAGGAGAAGGCGGAAGATCGCTCAGTCTCGCGCCGCGAAGGAGTTTCCACATGGGAGCGTGGCGGGTGACACCATATACCTCGCGGTTGTGGATGGGGAGGGGAACGCGGTCTCGCTTATTCAGAGCATCTACTACTCCTTCGGGTCGGGAATGACGGTTGACGGTACCGGGATCGTGCTGCACAATCGGGGTGCCTACTTCTCCCTCAACCCCGAACACGCCAATCGTATTGAGCCGCGAAAGCGGACGATGCACACTCTCATCCCCGCGATGATGTTCAGGAATAATGAGCTCTTCGCGGTTCTCGGCACCTCGGGGGCCGACGGCCAGCCTCAGACGCAGCTGCAGATGATTACCGGTATTATCGACTTCGGGTTGGACATCCAGGAGGCGATCGAGGCGCCGAGGTGGTTGAGCGGGAAGAGGGTTCTCGAAGACCCGCCCGACACTCTCTCCGTCGAACAAAGAATAGGAGCCAAAGTCCGCTCGGAGCTCGCGAAGAAGGGTCATAAGGTGAGGGTTGTCGACGACTTCTCGGAGATCATGGGCACGGCTCAGGGAATAACTGTCGACCCCGAGACTCGTGTGCTCTCAGGCTGGGCTGATCCGAGGGGCGATGGTCTAGCGCTGGGTTGGTAGATGCGACCTGTACACACCTCTGGCTAGAGCTTCTTCCTAATCCAGCTGTGTAGCAGTCCGAGTTCAAGTTCGAGGGGTTAATGGGGTCGTGTGCTGAATTCTAGAGAGCAGTTTTGTTAGTATATCGTCCTCGCTTGCGTTCAGAGCTTCTCTCCAAGCCTCGACCTGTCTCTGGACTGGGATCACCCGAATGCCCTCTTCGCGGAGTACCTCGACCTCGTCGGTGGCTCGCTCGAAGTTCCATGTGGGTATCAAGAACCTCTTGATTCTGATCCTCCGAGCTCGACTGGCTGCGAGGAACTTGCCTGCGCCGCGCCAGCCAACTCCTCCGATGGGTCCGACGTTTCCCTTTATGTCGACCTTCCCTGTCATCACGACGCTCGGGTCTGCGGGGAGGTCGGCGAGCTGTGAGATCGCTGCCACGCTGAATGTGAGTCCGAGGCTGGGTCCGCTTACACCCATGCCTGAGGCTCCTTCGAGAGGGCTTATGACCTGGAACGTGAAGTCGCACCTCGAAAGATCCACGGCGGCTTTCCTGCGGATGTACTCTCGGATGTACTCGGCCGCGTTCGAGGCGCTCTCGACCACGCTAACGTCCTCCACAGTTGTTGCGGGGGCGAGAACCGCGGTCTTCGATGCTCCTGTGACGTTCACCCTGCCCGAGCCGTGCGGGTTTGCGACACACTCGACGATGAGTATGAGTCCCCTTCTTCCCTGTGGGTCGGTTCCAGCACCGTTTGCGACACCGCTCCCCGGGGTCTCGCGGATGAGGCTCTCCTGGGCGTCCATGAGCTCCCGGTCAGCCTCCTGTTCAAGCATCTCCGCGGCTCTCCCAAAGTGCGCAAGTCGTATCTTGTAGTTCGAGCTGTCGATGGATTGCAGGTTGATCGGCTCTTTTCCTAGCCTTTTTTCATCCTCGAGCATTCCGAATAGGCGTTCCAAGTCGTCTCGGTACATCTTCTGGGCGTTTGTCCTCCGGCTTGGGTCGGTGGATCTCTCCGCGTTGGCGAGCTCCTGACCAGCCACTATCTCCTGCACCCTGAGTCTGTTGGCTTCTCGGATCACTTCAGCCACGACCCGTGGAGAGACCAGGCGGAACCTCTTGAAGACGGCGAGCACCATCTCTGTGGTCACTTCTGTTTCGAGGTGGGGGAGGTACTGGCGTAGATGGATGTTGACTATGTCGGCTCGCTCTTCGTCGTTCTTGGGCAGGGGTATCTCCAGTATGTTCGGCTCGAACCGGTTCACAATAGCCTCGTCGATCATCTCGATCCGGTTCGTCGCGGCGATCACCATCACGTTCTCGAGCGGCTGAAGACCGTCAAGCTCGGTGAGGATCTGGGCGGTGATCTTGTCTCCAACCGGGTCACCACGCCGCTTGCCGGCGATGATGTCGAACTCGTCGAAGAAGATTATGCTAGGCGCGGCTCTCCTAGCCATGGAGAACAGGTCCTTCACGTTCTTCTCCGGCTCCCCGATCCACTTCGCGTTTATCAGGAGCTGGGCGGCGGGGGCGTAGAAGAAGGAGGCGTCGTTCTCCCGGGCTATCGCCTTGGAGATGTGAGTCTTGCCGCAGCCCGGCTCCCCCCAGAGGATGACCCCCTTCGGCGGAACCCATCCCATCCTCGCGGCTAGGTCCGACCGGAGGCTGAGGGAGATCGTCTTGAATATCCTCTCCTTTACCGAGAACAGACCTCCCACGTCGTTGTAGGTTATGGATGGTCTTATCTTGAGGACGGCGCTCATCACCTCGCTGCTCTTCTCCTGCTCCACGTACCCCCTGAGCTCCCGGGAGGCGATCTTGAAGTCCTCGATCGTCACCGTGTACTCGTGCTGGTCTGGTCTCTGCTCATCTTTCTTGAACAGGCTTTCGCGTATGGGCTCGATCTTGCGGTTTCTTACCTTGTTGCACGCGTCGACTACGTCGAAGGGGGTTAGCTGGGTCTGGCGGTAGGCGCTCACCGCCTTCTCCAGGGTTGACATGACCTCCCTCGGGTCGAGGTAGGTCCAGCCGTTCTTGTTCAGCTCGGCCATGAGGACCGCCAAGAGCATCTCCGGGGTTACGTTCTGGTCCAGGTCGATCGAAAAGCCTCGTCTTCTCAAATCCTCGCGGATGTTCTCGTACATGTTCGTTGCGACCAAGACTATGGTCCTGCAGTCGGACTCGAGAAGCTTATTCAGCTTGTTGATGAAAGTGTCTTGAACCCTGATGTCCTCCCGCTGGGCCCAGACGTCGTCCCTTCCCGTCTTGAGGCCGAAGGTTTGGAACTCGTCGAAGAAGAGGACGCTCGGCGTGTTGGTTGCTCTCTTGAAGATGGCCGCGAGGTTTCTGGCGGACTGGCCGTAGTATGGGTTGAAGATCTCGGAGCCGTGTATGGAATAGGCTTGGACGTTCAGGCTCCTCTCGATCCCTTCTTGAGCCGCGTCTCTCATGCATATGTCTGCGAGGAGGGACTTCCCCGTGCCCGTTGTGCCCTTTAGGATAAAGAACTTCGGTGGAGGGCTGTTCTTGAAGAGGCTTCTCGTGTAGGGATCTCTTATGACGTAGTACATGACGCCGGTCATGATGAGCTGGTATTCCTTGTCCCTTCCGATGAGCTGGTCTCTCGTCTTGGGGAGCCTGTGATCTAGGTCGCGCCTCATTCTGAGGAGCTCTCTTGGAGTGAGCTTCTCATGGCGCCATCTCCGGTAGCCCGGGGTTGTCATATACAGGGGGATGACCAAGGCCTTGCGAAGCTTCGGGTGGCTAATCCACCAGGGGGATGGCTCCTTGAGGCTGCTGTCTTCAATATAGGAATCAGTCTCATTTTTCGTGTGCCTAACCTCCTTCCTCGAGCAGATCGTACCAGCCCATCCCTCTTGCAATTCTGTAGAGGACTCCGAATAGCAGGAGCGGAAGAGCCGAGATTATCAGCGTCCAAACTATGACCCCGACCTGAACCGTGGAACCTGCGATGAGTAAGGCTCCCAGAGAGCTTCCCAGCAGTGTCACTGCCACGGCTAGAAAGGCGAGAGTGAGTCCGAAGAAGATGTGCTTGATCAACAAAGCAGCAACCATCTGTCTGAGATTCCATACACCTTTTCTCGCCTTAGGAAGGTCGAGGATGCTCAGGATGCCGGTTGTTAGGAAGACGGATAAGGCGACCGCGAAGACCAAAACCAGCCATCCAGGTGTGGTTGGGAGGGTTGCGAGGGTGATTGTGGAGGCAGTTGCTCCAGTTTTCGGCTGAATGACCTGCACCGAGACGTTCACTTGGATGGTCCCCCCCTCAAGGCAATTCAGCTCGCTGATTAGCTCCGTGGTGAGGTATCCAGTTTTGTACTCTTGGATGCCGTACTCCGTTATTTGTGGGGTTGTATCGTTGTACTTCAGCACCGATAGGATGAGGGTGTACGGGGAGCTTGAGTAGAAGACGATTCTGTACTCGTATGTTCCCTCGGCGGCGTTCTCAGGGAATATGTTCACCACTCCTGTGGCGGAGGTGTGGGGGGGCTCACGAAGCACGCTGAATCCTGTAGGCGGTGTTTCGATGGCTATGGCTACCTCGCTCCTGCCGATGTAGCTGAGTTTCACCTGATCGCTCTTGGAGACGATTACCGTGGCCGGATGGAATTCAAGCGAGGCGTACGCTGGAGACATGAGGGAAAGCGCGAGCGTTACTACTATGAGAACGTTAGTCAGTGCGCGTTTCGAGGTTCTACTCAACCCTGAGTGTCCACGGTGCATGACTCACCCGCTCCAAAAAGGGTTTTGGTGCTGCCCACAGGCTCGATCTGGGCGGACTCGACTCTTGGCACACCCCAGGGTTTTGAGTTATCCAATTCCGTCTAGGGCGTCGTATATTCCGCTGCGCCTGGCGAGACCGTACGCGATCCCTAGTGGAACAATGAGGAGGGCTGACGCGAGGAGTGTCCAGATCGAAACCCACCCCTGAATCGGAAGTATTCTGAGGATCACGCCTCCGATCAGTGTAGCCAGGAATATGGCTCCGAGTATGAAGAAGGTGAGCGTGAGACCGTAGAGTAGATGGCGAAGCATCACGGCTGCCGAATACCTGTGAGTCCAGACGACCTTTCTAGCCTTTCTCAGGTCGCGGATGTTCAGAAGTGCTATTCCGAAGAATGGTGCGAGGGTCGCTGTGTATAGTCCGATTGTCCATTCCGGAACTCTCGGAAGGGTGGTGAGGGTACTGATCAAAGATGGCGTGGTCTGGGCTGGGGCTCGTGTTAGTATCTGAATCGAGAGGCTGACTTGGACAGCGACGCTTGCTGGGCACAGGTACTCGGCTACTGGCTCCCTTATGCTTCTCAGTATCTTCACGGTTTGCGGCACGGTACCCGACATCTCCTTGACGTAGGTGGTCGTTTCGTTGTACCTCATGATCGCCACGGCTATTGTGTATGGACCGCCGGAGAGGAAGGTGAGGTTGTACTGGTGGACGCCCTCGGTTGCGTTGTCTGGGGTTAGGTCGATCATTCCCTCAGCCCCGGTGGAGTTCAGGCGTCCCTCTGTGTTCATCGCGAACCCGGTTGGCGGGGTGTGTGTGACGGTCACAGCCTGCGTCTTGCCGGTGTAGACTATCCTCAGCGTATCCTCCCTGTAGATCTGAAGTGTGGAGGGGCGTATCTCAAATGACTGCGCCGCGCCCGAGGCGGGGGCGAGGAGAAGGGTGAGCAGTAGGTAGGCTGCTAGCACGTGTGCACCCTTGGCCTCTCCCATCTTCTTCTACTGGCTGGTAGTCGGAGTCCCGCTCAAAAAGTGTTTTGGTGAGAGCCGCCAGGGGAGCTAGCCGTAGAATATGAGGTTGTCCACCTCAAGCTTCTCGTGGAGCTTGTTGACAGCCGCGTACACCTCTTCTTCCCTCTTGGCTCCTGTGCAGACGAGCTTGCCGCTGGCGAAGAGGAGGATGACAACCTTCGGCTCGTCCATCCGGTAGATGAGGCCCGGGAACTGCTCCGGCTCGTACATGGTCCTTCCTAGCGAGTACGCCGACTTCTCTAGGTCCACTTTTCCGCCCAGGCTTGCTGAGGCTACGATGTTCTGTATCTGGATCGATGGTTTTCCCACGATGACCATGCCGTTGTCCTTGAGCTCCTGCACGACCCTGTTGACGGCTTTTTTGGCTTGGCCCTCGGACTTCGCCCCTGTGCAGACCATCTTGCCTGAGTTGAAGATGAGGGTGGCGGTCTTCGGCTTTTTCAGCCTGAAGACGAGGCCTGGGAACTGTTCGGGGCGGTACTCGACACCGGGGAACGCCTTGACGACCGCGTTCAGGTCGATGGCTTGGCTCATGGTGGCGGAGGCTACGACGTTCTCGATGTTCACGGTGGCCTTCGTTCTGGGCATGGAAAACTCCTCGGATTTAATCCGAGGTGCTTCCCCTGTTTATAAAGGCTTACTCAGGCTCGCTTCTCCGGTCGGAAGTACTCGAGAGCCAGGTAGGCGACTATGAGCGCGATGCGCAGAGCGTCTCCGACCAGTATGGGTCCGATGGGCTTCTGGAGTTCGATGAACGCGTGTCCTATGTAGGAGACCCATCCTTCGACCTTTCCGGTTATGCTGTAGAATGGCACCCATCCGTTGGTGGTGTATGGTCTGAAGTCGTCGGGGTCTGGGTTGTTGTCGCCCTTTGTCTGGAAGTACCACTGCTCGTCGATCCGCGTGATGTCGTTCACTCGGTGGATTATCAGCTTGTTCAGCTCTCTCGGGCTTTGGAAGACGATGATATCCCCCTTCTGCAGGGTCTGGGGCTGATCCACGCCCCTCACGAGGCAGAGGTCGCCGATGCGGAGTTTCGGTTCCATGCTCCCGGAGATCACAACGACCAGAGGGGTCTCGGTGCTCAAGGCGAATCTGAGGGGATACACCCACCCGTACGTGACGGCAACTACAAGGCAGACTAGCACGATGGGCTTGACCAGCCTCTTGTACTCAGGAGCTGGTTTAGATTTTCTTTCTTTGGTCATTCTCGCCCTTCTGGCTACAGAGTTTGTCCGGAACTTGTCTTAAAACCCAGCGGGATCACTCAAACAAGGGGAGAGTCCTCTGGGTCTTATGGTGTGCCGCTATCCTACTGCTAGCCATCCACCTCTCGATGGGGGTAGATAGGATTCTTGAACACCTCTCCGTCGCATCTCTGAGCAGGTTGAACCGGTCCGGGGGTCTGGAGAGTGCTCTGCTGCAGATCTCCCTCACCCTCCAGACGCCGAGGGGTGCGCTCCACTCGGGCGTGACCTCCAGGAAGACGATCGCTCCTGCCTGTCTCCCCTCCCCTTCGAGATATCTGAGGACTGGGAAGCGGGCGGCGTAGTAGGCACCACCTATAGTTTTCGCGTAGGTTCTTCTTCCTCTAGCGAACTCGTGGTCTGACGGTATCTCCGGCTGGTATCCTGGCGAGAGGAAGATTGTTCCCGGGATCCAGCACTCGAGGACCTCAAACATCCAGCTCGTCGGAAGCAGGAGGATGGCAACGTTGTTGCCTAGGGCGCTGTCGGTGAAGACCCGGTACTCGTTGATCCATGGTTTGTCCAACATCTTCTCGTGGAGGTCTCGTCCCAGGATGTCGTCGACAGCGGTTATGCTCCACCTCGTCGGGACGAACCTGCGGAGGCTCTTCCTTCCGAGGAGACCTGAGCTGAGGAGGCGGGTGATGTGGTAGGTTGAGATGCCCGAGTCGGAGAGCTCGACGACCGCCTCGATGGACGGGCAGTCTACGTCCCCAACCAGGTAGTTGACCTTCCTCGGGATCGCGGGATTCTCGACGATCCTCACCTCCCTGAGGAGAGCCGTTGGACCCATGGGAGGGGTCCACTGGGAGAAGGAGAGCCTTTGAACGGGCGGCTTCGTGAGCCTTAACTCCGTGTCCACGGGAACGCTGGACATCGCAAGCTCCTGCATCGCTTCTATGTTCCTTCCGGGTCGGGTGGCTGATCGAGCGTCTACCCTCTCTAGGGATCGAACCAGGGCGATCCTGTACTCCAGTATCTCGTTCACTGTCTTTCCAAGCCAGGCGGCTGGGTTGTCGTAGATTGACGTGTCGGCGGTTGCCGATATGGGTACCATGGGACCCACGAAGACGTGGGGATAGCCCCTTTCGCCGATGAATGTTGAGGGCGGGGATGCGCCTTGGACGACATCTCCGATCAGCCGTTGCCTTCCAGCCGTCTCGATTCTGAGTCGGGTGAGGATTGGGCAGCTGGTCTTGCCGCAGAGTCCGAGCATTCCTCTGCACGTCGAGCATGTGGATGTGGCTCTGGCGGGTGAGGTCAGAAGCGGTCTCTGAGTCAATTCATAACGAACTCGCTGGAACGGCACTTAAGCGATTCTGCTTTCCCTTTAAGGCTTAAGGGCTTGGGCTTGACATTTTGTCCATGGGTCGTGGAGGGAAGGGTTTGATCACAGTCGTTGGGTGTGGGAGGGTTGGAAAGACCGTCGCTGAGCACCTGGTCACCCGCCAGCTGGACGATCTGACTCTTGTGGACGTCGTCCGGAGCCTGCCTCAGGGTGAGGCTCTGGATATTGGTCATATGGCCGCCGCCTACGGGATCGACGCGCGCGTAACTGGATCGAACGATCTGGAGGCTATGTCGGGGTCGGAGGTCGTGGTGGTCACGGCGGGTGTGCCTCGTGGTCCAGGGGTCTCGCGCCTTGCCTTGCTGGAGCAGAACTCCAAGACGATGACAGAGTTGGCGAAGAAGATAGCGAGATTTTGTCCCGAGGCGGTGGTGCTTGTCATCACTAACCCGCTCGATGTCATGACGTACGCTGCACTGAAGGCGACTGGTTTTGAGCGGTCTAGGGTTCTTGGCATGGGCGGAATTCTGGATGTAGCCAGATACAGGTACTTCCTAGCCCAGGCACTAGGCGTCTCGCCTTTGTCTGTTCAGGGGTTGGTCATCGGGGAGCACGGGGATTCGATGGTCCTGCTTCACCGGTTTGCCACGGTCTCGGGCGTGTCTGTGACTGAGTTGATGCCCCAGGCTCAGCTGAGTGAAGTTGGAGAGAGGACGCGGAAGGGGGGTGGAGAGGTTATCGCTCTCAAAGGTGGAACGTTCTACGGTCCAGCTGCCTGTGCGACTCTCATGGTGGAGGCTGTAGTCAAGGATAGGAGGCTGGTCGCCCCGGCTTCGGTGTACCTGTCTGGCGAGTATGGAGTTGATGGAGTCTGCATCGGGGTTCCAGTCGTTCTTGGGCGTGGTGGAGTGAAGAAGATAATCGAGCTGAAACTGACCGACGAGGAGAGGGGCTTGTTCCTCAAAAGCGTCGAGGTTCTTAGAGCAGCCATCTCGTCTTTGCCTTTCCAGCCCTAGGAATCCTGATGGTCTATTCATCTCATATTGCCTAGGAACTTGCCCGAGGTTAGGCTTTTCTACCCCGAACGGCTAACTTGCTTCTCGGTATCCAGATGATCGATATCTCAGACCCCCTTCATGGCTCGAAGCCGGGGTACAAGACCCTCCATGATATCCTCAAGGACGGCAAGCGGATAGGGTATGTTGAGGCTGGTTACCTCACCGCGGAGGACGTAAAGACGTTCAAGAGGTCAAAGAGGAGGCTGAGCGTGGGTCAGCCCTTCGGTGTCCAGCTGTTTCTCGACGTTCCAAACGGTGGCGTGTCCGCGAGGGATCTGGGCAGTGATGGCTTGAGAGACGTGGTTGAGGCGGTTATAAAGAAGCTTGCAGGCTTGGAGGCGAGGGGCATCTACGTCATCGAGCTTCTTCCAACCGGGAGGAACCTGCTCGGGAGAGCCTCGAGCCTCTGAGGGCGTGATCAAGAAAAAAAGGAAGGAGTCGAATCTAGGCTACTTTACCTTCTTCTTTCCAAGGACTGATCGGAAAGTCTTCTTGCACTTGGGGCAGTTGTAGAGGCCTATATTGAGCTGCATTCTTTCGCCTTTCTTGTCGGGCCTCCCAGCCATCGTCCAAGTCTTCACTTGCTTGCCCTCTGTCCCACACTTGGGGCACTTTGGCACCTATTTCCCTCCATGAGCCCATGGGCTTTCTCATGAAATAAAAAGCTTTTTAAATGGGAGCTGGCGACTCCCCGCTTTTCCCAGGGATAAGGGTCACAGCGATTCCCAGAGCCGCTGCGAGGGCGAACGTCAGAAGAGCGGGGGAGTAGCTGTGGTAGGCGTCTACGAGGAGGCCGGTTATCCAGGGGGAGAGGAACGTGCCGATCTGTCCTCCGAAGTTTATGAAGCCCGTTCCCAAGCCTGCTTTGTCTGGTCCGAGTCGGTCGGAGGGTATGACGAAGTAGACGCCTCCGGAGAGCTGAAAGAGAATCCCGATCACGAGGATCAGCCACGTGGCGTGGGAGAAGTCTCGCGTCGATGAGAGGATGGTCAGGAGAAAGGTTATCGGAACGAGCGAGATGGCGACGACATACTCTCTGCGACTCACTCTGTCGCAGATCCATCCTCCTATGGGCGAGGAGATCAATCCGGTGAAGAGGATTACACCAGCGACGCTGCTCGCCTCCTCGATGGAGGCTCCGAACGTCTCCACCAGGAACGCTGGGAGCCAGTAGAAAATGCCTTCGAAACCGTACTTCCAGAAGAGGTATGAGGCTGCGTACTTTCTCATGGTCGTGTCTTTGAACACGGGTCTGGAGAATCTGTGAGCCCCAGATCGGGCTTGGACTAAGGAGTTCTCTCCCCTCGGTTTTTCCTTCACAAGCACCTGAGTTGCCACGGTCAGGGCGGCTAGGATCGCTGCAGGTACGAAGAAGACGGTCCTCCAGTCGTAGAGGTGGAGAAGATAGCCGGCTAGGATGAGAGCGACGGAGGATCCGACCGAGACGGAGGTGCTGAGCACTCCGATGGCGAACCCTATTCTGTCCCTAAACCACTCTGTCGTAAGCTTGGTGCTTGAGGGCCAGCTCGCGCTCTGACCCGCTCCTCCTGCTATGCGGCTGAGGAGCATTACCGGGTATGATGTGGAGAGCCCTGAGACGAAGCCTGAGAGAACGGTTACGATGTTTCCGCATAGGATTACCGTCTTGCCTCCAAGCCTGTCCGCTAGCCACCCTGACGGGACTTGAAGGAGGGCGTAAGCCGCGAAGAAGGCTGTGATGAGGAGCCCTGCCTCCGTGTGGTTCAGGTGCATATCAGCCATCAGGGTCGGGAGGGCTGTAGAGATGTTCCGTCGGTTCAGGTAGAGTCCGAAGTATGAAAGCCAGATGACCGCTAGTACGATTGTTCCCCTTTTCGGCTTCAATGGCATCTTGGGATTAGGTCTGAGCACGGGCTAATTACAGCTTTTCCGTCTCGGACAGAGTCTCTGTCGAGGACTGGCTTACGGCACGTTTTTATGAGCGTCGCTTGCTATCTCCCGCAGAGGTTAGGAAATGGGTGGGGAGAAGAACCCGTTCTCTCTCTTGGTCAAGCCCGTGCGGAGGCTTGTTGAGCAGCGGGGGTTCATAACGCCCACGGACCCCCAGGCTGAGGCGATCCCTCCGATCCTTGAGGGGAAGAACGTCCTCCTGATCGCTCCCACGGGAACCGGGAAGACCGAGGCGGCTATGCTTCCGATCTGGAGCATGTACTTGGAGAGGCCGGAGAGGCTGCCGGGCATCAAGATCCTGTACATTACACCGCTGAGGGCTCTGAACCGGGATCTCCTTGACAGGTTGACTTGGTGGTGCAAGGAGCTGGACATCAAGCTCGCGGTGAGGCACGGGGACACCGAGACGAGAGAGCGGACGATGCAGGCTCTCAGTCCCCCCGACCTGTTGATAACCACGCCCGAGACGCTACAGGCTATCCTGACCGGGAGGAAGCTGAGACGACACCTCCAGTCTGTCAGCTGGGTGGTGATCGACGAGGTCCACGAGCTCGCCGAGGACAAGCGGGGGAGCCAGCTCTCCTTGGCTCTGGAGCGGCTTCGCTGGATGGCTGGTAGAGGCTTCCAGATAGTCGGTCTCTCCGCCACGATCGGTAGCCCGGAGAAGGTTGGGCGGTTCCTGGTGGGAGAGGGCAGGAGCGTCGAGATCGTCAAGGTCCCGGTTGCACGGTACATGACGCTGAAGATCCTCTATCCGAAGCCGGAGTCGGGCGACGATGCCTTGGCAGCGAAGCTGTACACGCACGCCGAGGTCGCGTCCAGGCTGAGGGTGATGATGGACCTTATCAAGCAACACCAGTCGGTTCTCCTCTTCACGAACACCCGGTCCATAGCCGAGATCTTAGCTAGCCGGTTCAAGGTCTGGGATGTGGACTCTCCGATCAGCATCCACCACGGCTCTCTGGCCAAGCCGGCTCGCATCACGGCTGAGAGGGGTCTGAAGGACGGTAACCTGAGGGGCGTCGTCTGCACCAGCTCTCTGGAGCTGGGGATCGATGTCGGGAGGATCGACCTCTGCATCCAGTACATGTCGCCAAGGCAGGTGACCCGTCTGGTCCAGAGGGTTGGTCGGAGCGGGCACCAGGTGGGGCGGGTGGCTAAGGGCGTGGTCGTGGCGATGGACGCCGACGACACGCTCGAGGCGCTGGTGGTCGCCCGTCGAGCCATGAGGGAGGATCTCGAGGCTGTCTCGATTCCGGAGAAGCCGTACGACGCCTTGACCCACCAGATCGTCGGCGTTCTCATGCAGGAGGGGAGGACCGAGTTCAGCCAGCTGCTAGATCTCTTCCGGAAGGCGTACCCGTACAGGGAGCTGACCGAGGAGGAGCTGGTCAAGGTCATAAACTACATGCACACGCGCTACCCAAGGCTGGCTTGGGCTTCCTTCGAGGATAAGATGGTCACGAAGCCCTTCGGCAGGAAGGAGATGTACGAGTACTACTTCGAGAACCTCTCGATGATCCCGGATGAGAAGCAGTACCTGGTTGTGGACGAGGTGTCAGATGCGCCCGTAGGGGTGCTCGACGAGGCGTTCGTGGCTGAGTACGGCGATCCGGGCACCAAGTTCATCGTGAGGGGGAGTCCGTGGCGGATAAGCAGCATCTACGGGGACAGGATCTACGTCCGACCGATAAAGGACCCCACAGGCGCGATCCCCAGCTGGATAGGGGAGGAGATACCCGTCCCGTTCGATGTGGCTCAAGAGGTGGGGGAGATCCGGCGGTTCGTCGCGGAGCGGCTGGAATCCGGCGACAGCCCCGACGAGATAGCGAAAGCCCTCTCGGCGAAGTATCCGGCTGACCCCGATACGATATCCCTCGCCGTGGTCGAGACCGTGGAGCAGGCTGAGGATCGGAAGCCGGTCCCGACCGATAGGAAGATCGTTGTGGAGGAGTGGGATGACTACATTATCATCAGCTGCAACTTCGGCTCCCTGACCAATCGAACCCTCGGTCTCCTCGTCGGGCAGGCGATCTCGGAGGAGACCGGACACACTGTGGGCGTTCAGCAGGACCCCTACCGCATCATCATACAGGCCCTCGAGACCGTTGAACCCGCAGACGTGGTCAGAATCCTCAGAGAGCTTTCTCGAAGCGATGTCCGGGACGCGGCTGTCAGGGCGGCTGTCAAGACGGGTCTCTTCAAGAGGAGGATGGTCCACGTGGCTAAGAAGTTCGGGGCGCTCTCGAAGTGGGTCGACCTAGGCAACATAGGGCTTCAGCAGCTGGGGAAGAGCTTCGAGGGGACGGCTATCTACGACGAGGCTGTGAGGGAGACGATGCAGAAGGACATGGATCTTGAGCACGCCGTCGAGGTCCTGCGGCGGATCGGAGAGGGAGAGATCGAACTCGTTGAGGCGAAGACGGAGGGGGAGGCTACGCCCATCGCAAAGATCGGGATCGAGAGGATCAGTCGGAAGACGGACCTCGTGCCCCCGGAGAAGATGAGGTATATCCTCCTCGAGTCGGCGAAGGCGCGGCTCCTGAACGAGGTGCGAACCTTCGTCTGTACCAACTGCTGGGGGTTCACTCAGATGATTCGGATCAAGGACCTGCCCGAGAGGCTGACCTGCCCGAAGTGTGGTTCGGATCAGATCGGCGTGTCGAGCAGGAGCGAGGACGAGCTTCAGAGCGTCGCGGAGAAGAGGGGTGAGAGTCTGCTCGAGAGCGAGGGGAAGCTGGTGGATAACCTGAGGGCTACAGCCGACCTGATGGCGGGCTACGGGCGCTCCGCGGCGATCGTCCTATCGGGCAGGAGGGTTCGCGTCTCCGATGCCGTTGAGGTTCTCGGGGAGGAGGGAAAGGTCTCCGACAGGCTCTTCAGCCTAATCATGGAGGCTGAGCGGAACGCCCTGAAGAGGAGATTCTGGTAGACTGCATACGGACGAGACGACTTAAGAGTCGGATGCGCGCCATCTAGAAATCATACTTATTGGGGGATGAGGCTTGTCGAAGAGCACGGATAGGCCGGCTAGGAGGAGGCTGAAGAAGATCTGCATGATCTTCGGGGCGATGGGAGCCTGCACCATGTGCTACAAGTTCCGAGACGGCGCCTGCGTCGGCTACGAGAAGATTAGGCTGCTCCTCGACACCCCACTCAGCGAAGAGGACGTCAAGAGGATACTGAAGGAGGCTAAGGCTTAGCGAAGCCGCACTTTTCATCTGATTGAGTTGATTAGGGCGACTTCCAAATCCTTAAATATCGTTGTTCCCCTCTCTCTTAGCCCAAAGAGGCGAAAACCCATGTCTTGCTGTGCAAGCAAGAAGAAGACAGAGAAAAAGAAGAAGTAAGCTTCAAGATCCTTGATTTTCTCCCCACAATTCTTCTTTTTTTTTCTTTTTCTTGGAGTCAGTACCCCCGGTTAATAGCACACCTAGCGCTCATGCAAAAAGTGTTTAAACATTCCTGTCTTCCTCTAGAAAGAGCAAACGCTTAGTACAGAGGAATTCGAGCTCTCTTCTGGTGCGCCTTTTCCATGAAACCAGACAATAAAAGGACAAAGGATCTTGAGGTAAGAAAGGTCATGGAGGAGGTTCGAAGAATCTTCGAAGCGGAGGGGAGGCAAACCCTTGAGGAGGCTAAGCGGGAAATCCTTCAGGAGAAGATTGAGTCTAGGCAGGTTCGTGCTGCACTTGAATATCAGATGTCTCGCTGGAAAGATGTTGTCAGGCCCGCCCTGATCTCCCTTGCCTGCAAAGCCGTTGGGGGAGAGCCGAGGAAGGTGAATACCCTCGCGAAGGCTATGATCCTGACGAGTTGCGCGATAGACATGCACGACGACATCATAGACGAATCAAGGGTTAGGGGTCGTCGCCTGACAGTTCTCGGGAGGTTTGGACGAGATGTCACATTGCTCTGCGCGGACACGCTCCTTGTCAAGGGCCTTACACTTCTTAGCGACACCATCAACCATGAGTCGTCAACTCAGGCAAAAGCCGCCATCCGAACCATTGTGAAGCACCTTTTCGAACTGAGCGACGGAGAAGCCATGGAACTGCGCTTCCGAGGTAGGACCGACATCACTCCAGATGAGTATCTGGATGTGGTGTGGAAAAAAGCTGCGGACGCAGAAGCTTATACGAGAGCAGGTGCGCTCATGGGTGGGGGAGAAAAAAGAGAGATCGACGCCTTGGGCCGGTACGGCAGGTTGCTGGGGGTTATGGTGATACTGAGGGACGACCTAGCCGATATGCTTGATTTCAAGGGCGAGATGCTGAGCCGAATCCGCAAGGAGAGCCTACCTCTACCGGTTCTCTATGCTCTCAAGAATCCCGAGATGAGAGAAGCCATTGTTGCAATCCTTTGCAAGAAGGATGTGGGGGACAAGGATGCTGAGGCAATCTTCAACCTGGTGGACGAGGCTGGAGGCATGGATTCCTTTGCTCAAACCTTGAGGAGTTTAGCAGTCAGAGCCATACGCTCCTTGAGGAAGATGCGCAGGGACACAACAGCCTTTGAGTTCGCCGTTAAAGCCACGCTTCTGGATGTTTAGCCACGATGCTTTGTGTTCTATGTCACGGGAGCCATAATCCTACTGGCATTAGAGGAATAGATGCCTTGAGAGTCTTCATCTTTCTCTTTGACAAGAGACCCACCTCCTGTAGTTTTGTGCTACAAAATTACACAAATCGAGTTTGACGATAAAAGCCTTTAGTTAAGTCATCACGATAGACGAGTCTATCCCAGGAAATGTGAGCTTCTGTGTCGAAACGAAGCATCATTGAAGGCGTCACTCTAACTCGCAGCCGCTTTCTGGTAGTTCTTCTTCTATTAGTGAACGGGATAACTTGGTTCTACCTGACCGCAACTCTTGTTGGATCCCTTTTCAGAACATTTGAGACGCGACTCATTGGCTACTCAGCCTACTACTTCTCTACAGCGGTCTTTACTCTAGTAGGCGGCTTATTGGTGAACAGAGTTCAAAGGCTTCAAATTCTCTACATCTGGACGGCTCTTGGTGTAGTCAGCTCCTGTCTCCCAGTTCTTTTGGTAGATCCATCCCCTGTTCATCTGCTGCTCTCCTGCGTAATTTGGGGCGCCTCTGTAGGTGTGGGATTACCATCCTGTCTCTCTTTCCTCTCTGCACTCACCTGCAGTGAAGAGAGAGGAAGGATTAGCGGCGTGATTTTGTTTGTAGCGTACATGGCTCTATTGCCCTCAGTGCTCTTTATCTCCCAAGCAGGCGCAGTGACGAGCTTCTTGTTTCTCGCTATCTGGCGGCTGTTCGGAATAGTTCCCCTGCGGTATGGAAGTCAAATTGGTCTTGTGCCGAGTGAGAGACAGTCGATTTCGTACTCATCCGTACTGCGGGATCGATCGTTCATCCTCTACTTCGTGCCTTGGTTTACGTTTATGCTCGTGGACACGATGGAACAGCCTGTTCTCGTGCGATTTTTTGGCTCTGACCTGTACAATTTGATGTACCAAACAGAAATGGTTGTGGGTTTGGTCTCTGCCCTGCTAGGAGGTTTTCTACTCGACTTCATCGGAAGAAAACGAACGGTCACCTCTGGTTTCGTCGTACTTGGCTTAGGATACGCAGTGCTCGGCCTTGCCGCCTCGGCGTCAGCTTCATGGATAATTTTCTCGATCGCAAGTGGCGTTGCCTGGGGGATGCTGACAACAATGTTTATGCTTACACTATGGGGGGATCTCTCGCCTAAGGGATGCGAGGAGAAGTATTATGCGATTGGCATCCTGCCTCCATTTCTGGCTGGCGTTGTTAGGGCCGTTTTCGCTCCCGTGACTGAGTTAATTTCGATCTCTGCGGCCTTCTCCTTTGCCTCTTTCTTCCTCTTCCTTGCCGTTATGCCGCTTCTCATGGCTCCGGAGACCTTGCCGGAGGAAGTACTCGAACGCAGGAGGATGAAGCGATACATAGAGAGAGCCAAAAGGCTCACGAAAGGACGCATTTCTCGGAATCAGGCGTCAGCATCAGGTTAGACAAGAATCTCCTTATGTAGTTGAGCTCGCCAGTTCCGAGGCTATGCGTCCGGAGATCCTTTCTATGAGCTTTGTGAGGGGGTGTTCGGGTTTGTCGAGTGCGAGGATACTCGTTCTACTGGTTCTGAGTACGTCGCAGTAGCAGGGAATCAACTCCAGTGGACGGACACCTAACACCTCTCCAGTCTTTCTAGACAGGTTCTGCCTTTCCACTTCAGATGTCAAGAGTTCTATCAACACTCGGTTGATGAGGACGTCTGTCTTTCTCTCTAGGCTGCTGTACGTGTCTTGGATCATGCGCTTCGTTCCATCTATGTCAGACTCGTCTAGGGTTGACACAAGCAGGACGAGGTCTGAGGCGACTATCGCGTTTAGCGACGAGAATGCGATTCCGGGGCTCGTGTCGATGATCAGATAGTCAGTCTTCATCCCGTCGTAGAGCTCGGTCTTTGCGGAGAGTAGGCGCTGAAGAGCCCTCATCTCCCATCTTCTGTCCTTGGACAGTATCTGTCGGGTGGCTGTCGATGAAGGGTTTGCGAGACCTACGTAGAGGGCGCCTGGTGTTAAGAGCCCTTTTTGTGCTTCTATGAAAGTATCGCTTAGGTTGCATTGACCGTCGAGGAAGTCGTTCAGCCAGCACGCGGGGTTTGACTTGAACACGACTTGGAGGCTCGGCGCTCTGAAGTCGTAGTCAAGCAGGCAGACATTCCTGCCCTTCTTTGCGAAGGTAGCTGCCAGGTTGACGGATATGAGGGTCTTGCCCGTGCCCCCTTTGAAGGAGTGGACCGCTATGGTCTTGCCCAAGCTCTCCTCTCCTTTCTTTGAGACGTGCAGGATTGTTTTCTACACGAATCACTTAATTTGAAGGACTAGCTGCAATTCGCTCTACCCTTTAATATAGAAGAATACCTTATGACCGCTTCTCCTCTTCCTCAGGTAGCCTTGTGTGACGAGCTGGTTCAGGTAGTCGCTCTCAACGGCTCTAGCCCTCTTGGTCTCCTTCGAAACGTCTTCCGCTGAGGCCTCGCGGAGGTGACAGAGGACCATCGCGGTCTTTCTCAGATGGTCTGGGAGAGAGAGCAGGGTTATCACGTCGAACCCGTCGAAGAGGGCTTTCTCGGCTCCAGATTCGGGATTGGGGTTTGTTCTGGTCTCTTCTAGGAGTAGGTCCAGCTTTCTGTTCAGCTGTTCTATGCTTCGATGTATCCTCTCTAGAGTCTCGCGCAGGTCCTGCGGCGAGTCCTTCTTCATGATCAGCCCTCAAGCTAAAGTGTGCTACACATTTACAGTTTTCAGATTTAAGGATTCTCGTAGCCCGAGAACCTTCAAGGTTGGCTGGCACGATGGCTGTGGGAGAAGGAATGGAAACTTTACCTCTTCCTCGATTTCTTCTCAAACGTCTCGGCGCATCGGACGCAGCAGAAGCGGTGCTTCTTGCCTTGAATGGTTCTCTCGTACGTCGAGAAAACGCACTTGCCTGGGGAGAGCTTCTTTCCACAGAGTTCGCAGCTCATCTTCTCAACCCTCATCGTGCTTCTCCTCGTCGTGCCCACCGTGCTCCTCGGCGGTTCGCTCATCGCTCTTCGGGGGTTGCAGCCCTTTTTTCTTCAGGTATTCCTCGATGGCGAGGTGAAGTCCGTCCGCTGCCAGGTTGGAGCAGTGCATCTTGATCGGGGGCAGACCTCCCAGCTCGCTCGCCACATCGTTCCGCGTGATCTTCATCGCCTCTTCGAGGGTCTTTCCCTTAGCCATCTCAGTTACCATGCTGCTCGTCGCGATAGCCGCGCCGCACCCGAAGGTCTTGAACTTCACGTCCTCAAGCCTGTTGTCCTTGACCTTGATGAATATCCAAAGTAGATCTCCACACACGGGATTTCCGACCTTGCCGACCCCGTCGGCGTCGGGGATCTCACCCATGTTCTTGGGGTTCTTGAAGTGCTCCATGACCTTCTCGCTGTACGTCTACAGCACCTCCTTGGGGGTTAGTGGTGACATGGCCCTCAGTCTTTTAACTATTCCGGGGAGTTCTTCGACTACGTAGTCCACGTCTTCCATCGTGTTCCACTTTCCCAGCGTGAAGAGGAGAGATCCGTGCGCCTCTTCGTGGGCAAGCCCGATTCCGGTCAGGACGTGGGATGGTTCCAGCGTCTTCGAGGTGCAGGCGGAGCCGGTTGAGGCTGAGACGCCTATCATGTCGAGGCTGAGTATCAGGGATTCGCCCTCGATGAAGCTGAATCTTAGGTTCGCGTTGTTTGGGAGTCGCCTCGTGGGGTGGCCGTTGAGGTAGGAGTATGGGATCCTGTCTAAGAGGCTCTCTGTCAGCTTGTTCCGGAGGGGGGTCAGGCGCTCGCCCTCCTTCATCTCTTGTCTAGCTATCTCCGCCGCCCTTCCCATGCCTACTATGCCCGGGGTGTTCTCGGTTCCTGACCTGAGTCCTCTCTCCTGTCCTCCTCCGTGGATGATCGGTTCGATTCGGACTCGATCTCTGATGTAGAGGGCGCCCACCCCCCTCGGTCCGTACATGTCGTTCGAGGAGATCGTCAGGAGGTCGATGTTCTCCTTTCGCACGTCGACCGGGATCCTTCCCACGGCTGCTGTCCCGTCCACGTGGAAGTACACCCCCTTCTCTCTGGCGATTGCTCCTATCTCCCTGATCGGTTCTATCGTTCCGATCTCGGTGCTCGCGTACATCAACGAGATCAGGATCGTCTTGTCCGTTATCGCCTCGCTGAGGACGTCGATGTCGATTAGACCATTCTTGTCTACGGGTAGGTAGGTCACGTTGAAGCCGGTCTTCATCAGGTATTTGCAAGTGTTGATCACGGACATGTGCTCGATGGCTGTGGTGATTATGTGGTTGCCCTTGCTCCTGTTTATGTTCGCCACTCCCTTGAGAGCCATGTTGTTGCTCTCGGTCGCCCCCGAGGTGAAGATGATCTCCTCCCTCCTCTCGGCCCCTATGAGCTGGGCGACCTTCATCCTAGCCTCGTCGTCCGCAGCCCTGGCTTCCATTCCCATGGAATGAGTGGAGGACGGGTTTCCGTAGGACTCGGATAAGTATGGTCTCATCACCTCTATGACCCTGGGGTCGACCGGCGCGCTCGCCGCGTAGTCCATGTAGACTCTCCGCATCGCAGCTTCCCCTATCAGCTCACATAGAATTGGTTGACCGTCTTATATTCTATCTGGCGCTAGCTGGGGAGGCGGAGTTCTGGTAGTCTGGTTATGTAGAAGGCGTTCTCCAAAGCCTTCAAAGTCCAGACGAGCGTTCTGTCGTCAGGTGTTCTGGCGTGAGCCTCGCTCCAGCTGGTCTTCAGCGCGTCGTATCGATCGGTTAGTTTGGGGTCGGGTCTTTCGTGGATCTTGAAGCGCTCGTATCCTTTCACGGCCACGTCGATCGCGTCCGCGGTCATCTCAGCGACTTTGGGCACGGGCTTCAAGGCTGACAGCTCCTCCAGTGCGTGCGTGATCCGGCTGAGGTCGAACCCGAGTCCCACGAAGGCGAAGCCCAGGACCGCGTCTCGATGGTCCTCGGTCTCGGCGATGTGTTCTACCGCGTGGCGCATGGCGTCGTTGATTTCTATTCTGATGGTTTTGAACGAATCCTCCTCGGGCTTTCCCTCCACAACCCGGGCGATTAGTCCGGTCGCCTCCTCGAGGCGCGCGAGGCTCTCCCCAAGCCTTCCTCGGCGGGGGGAGACGCGCTGTCTGTCCAGAGCCTCTCTTACGGTTGTTTCGCCCCCGAAGCCAATATACTTCTCCAGCATGTCCGGGGGTCCGTTCTTGATCAGGGGGCAGAGGCTCCTGAAACACTCGGTGCATCCACCTGAGATGCAGTCGAAGCCAGCGTTCCCGCAGGCTGGGCAGACTGCCGAGCCCCACAAGGTTCGGGACAGATTCCGGATCGTGCCGACCGCCTCGTCCTTGTCCTCGGCTCCCCTAAGGTTCAGGATTCCGTCCTTCGAGACGAGGAGTGTTCGGTTGGCACGGGTGATCCTAGCTGTGCCTAGGCTGGGCGAGCACCTCGTGTCTCCGACGTGCGGGGCGAGCTCCAGGGTGAGGCAGAACGTCTCCGCGTCGAACAGTCCGTATGGAGAGGGTTGGAGTGCTGGGTCTAGGATGAGGCGTGTGCTCGCCGTGACCTTTCCAGCCTCGCTTATGCACGGGCGCACGTAGACAACCCTAGCCTCATCAAGGCTCACCGCCCTCGGTCCTTCGACGCCCTCCTTAAGCATATCGTCAAGCCTTTCCCGGTTTACTACAAAGGCTGGGCTGTTCAGGTAGGGGCATGCGTCGAACTCGGATCTTGCCGCGACAACCCGTCGCGCTAGGGACCTGCAGGTTGGGTACTCACAGAGCCCGCAGTCAAACTTGGGGAAGAGCTCGGCGAACTCGCGGAATGGGCGGGTCAGGGTTCGGGACCCCCTGGCGTGCGCGACCCTGCGCTCCTTACGGTATCTCTAAGCTTCGAAGCACAAAAGCGATGCGGCAAGCCCGAAGGCTTTGGGGAATCACTGGGCTTAAGTCGAGGATAGGTAAGAAGATTATGCGAGTGGTCGGGGTTGAGCTTCGTCTTCGAGGACCTCCGAGAGGATGATGCGGAGAAGTGTGTGGAGCTCATGCTTCTGAAGATGAGTGATCAGCCGGCCCCCACGCAGCCTAACAAGGAGGTCTTGAAGCGCCTTCTGTCCGGGGAGAACGCTGTGACGATCGTAGCGAAGAGGCAGAACAAGCTGGTGGGAGCGGTCGGTGGCACTCCCGGAACACTGAACTTCATAGTCACGTTTGATGAGGAGAGCGCGCGGGAGGGGTTAGGTTACATGTTGATCGATCGCTTCGTGGAGGAGGTGAAGAGGCGAGTCCCCTCGCTTGAGTCCATCCGAACCACGCTCTTCGCCGAGAACACGGATCAGGTCGCCCTCTACTCTCGGAAGGGCTTCGTCGTTGAGGGCTTCGCGAAGGAAGCCGTGATGGGAAGGGATACGATCTTTCTTAGGAAGAAGATCGTCTGACTTCCGTGGAGACGACGGTCCCAGGATTTCGGTTGATCGGCCCTGATGGAGGAGGACTGGGCGGAAGAAGACTTGGTTTGTGCTATCTTCTCTTGGGCCTGCCCCGTATATTCCTCAACAAGCCTCCGATGATTCCCCCGACCAGATAGCCTATGAGAGCGAAGGAGCCGCCGAAGATGATCCCGTAGAAGACCCCTCCTATGAAAATGTAGAGAAGCAGGGAAACCACGCCGGTCAGGGCGCCTATTCCGATCGGGTTCTTGGTGGATCGCGCGGAGGTCAGGTATGCGCTGATCAGTCCTCCAGCGAGCTGGGGTATGACGAAGAGAGCGTACGCGACGGTGGGGGGGATTACTTGAGATCGGCCTACAACCAGGTACTCGATAACCATGACGGGTATGAACCCGATCCCGAACCCGATGAACGAGCCAAACAAGAAGTCCCTGAAGGACATCCCTATGCTCGGCAAAAAGCGTCCCATCCAGAATCTTGCGGTCTTGGATAAAGCGTTAGCGATCCGTCATGGAGAGACGAAGCTTCTTACTCGGGCTTCTCGCGGGTGAGAGTTCCGAATATCGAGGTGATCGCGTAGATGACTAGGACAAGAACAACGATTATGGCGGCTAGACTTATCAGGAAGAGCTGTCCCTAGATCTCGGTCACGGTTCCAAGGCTTCGGATGTAGCTGGGAACCAAGGCTGAGACTATGCTCTGCATGAACTGGAGGAGGAAGAGGGTGAGAGGCGCGAGCACGAGTATCAGTATCGACCTGATCAGCTTACGATCCCTGAGCCTCCCCGACATGGCTGTGAACTCCCGCCGCCTGTAGTTTCCGACGGGGCTGTTTAACAGCTCGAGGCATGCTTGAAGCCTTCCAGCCAGGGCGGACAGAGTGTTTGACGCAGACAAGCCCTTGAATAGGTCAATTGTGTCCCCAGCGAACTCCTTGAGGTTGATCCAAGGGGTTATCACGTTCTCGCAGACAACGTACGTGAACACGCCGATGAGCGCGATCAGCACCCTTAGCTCTGGGAGTCTGAGGGCGTAGATGATGTAGTATGCATCCATGGCTGTACGGAGCCCCATCATAGCCTCGCTGCAAACGGTCCTGATCCCCTTCGTTATACTTATCGTTGTCATGATCCTGTTCGGGATTCTCATCCACGCCCTCGTACTCGGCTAGCCAAGAGTCCAGAAGCCGCGCCTCAAGCAGTAACGGTTTCTGCTTTGACTGTCTAGTCTCGACTTCCGGGTGTTTGTGGCTGTGTCACGCCTGAAGCGAAGAGTAATTAGCCACTCCTTAACTAGTTGGTTCAGACCTGCGCGGGTCTGGATCTCGGCAGTCTGTCAGGGGTGATCGAGGGTTGGTCTGTCTGCCGCTCGTCTGCGTGGAAAGCGACTCAATCTCCGAGGCTTGGGAGAAAGTTTTGGAGCTGGTCTGGAAGCGGGGGGCAATAAGGTCCAGCGAGGACGGTGGAAGAACAAAGGCAGCAACGTCCGTTATAGCCGTGAACAACCCGGTGATCGAGGTCCACCGAGGGGACGCGGTTAGCTTCCAGGCTCTGAAAGACGGGTACATCGACGAGGTGTTGAAAGGCACCAAGGACTACAACATCGGCAAGGGCTGGGACTACACCTACCACGACCGCCTCTTCTCGAGCAGACAGATTGAAAGCCTGGTTCGGAGGATAGGGGAGTTCCCCGAGACTAGACGCGCTCAGGTCGTCACCTGGAGAGCTGAGCAAGATTCCGTCAGCGACAACCCGCCCTGCCTCCAAAGGGTGTGGGCGTCAGTCCTTCCAGAAGTGGCGGGCAAGGGGTCTAGCATGGAACTTCACACAGACTGGAGGTCTCGCGATCTGTTCAACGCCTGGGAGGCAAACGTGTGCGCGATGGTGGCGTTGGGAACAAGAATAGCCGAGTCTCTGCCAGGTTCCCTCCAGCCCGTGACTCTGGAGAGGTATGTGGAGTTCACCGATGATCTACACATCTACGACAAGGACTTTGAGAACGTGCAACGGGTGCTGGGAACCACCCAAGCTCGCAGAGCCTTCACTTCAAGAGACATGGTAGGCGGACGCTAGGTCTCCGACGCTACAGCAACATCTGGAGGACGGTCGTAAGACCTTCTGGTTGCTCTGGCTCTTCACTTCCGACCGAGCACGGACCGGAGCACACGCTTCCAGTCCACATGTTCGTCAACGAGCTTCTTTGCCAGATCCACCTTCTTCCTGTCGCCCGGCTTTATCCTGCCGGTGATCGTCGAGATCATCGTCACGGTTGTGTATGTGTCGTATGGCACGAGCAGGACCGGTGTGTCGCTCTCCTCGGCCGCTGCCACAACGCGCACATCGGGATACAAGTTCCCGGTGAGTATGAGCGCGGATGTGCTCGTCTGGAGCGCCGCGAGCTGGATGTCTGACCTGTCGCCGCCCGTTATCACCGCCTTGTTCACGGACCTCCTGAAGTATGTCAGAGCGCTCTCAGGCGTCATTGCTCCGACGAGGATCTCCTCCACGAGGTTCGAGAGGTTCTCTCTTCCGGCTAGGACTGTTCCGCCCAGAGTCTCGTGGATGTCTTGGACGCTCGGCGCCTTCAGAAGCGTTTCTTCCGGCACGATCCCCAGCACGTCGATCGCCTGCTTCTTCAGGACTGGCACGGCAAGTCCTTTGAATCGCTCCAACACCAGCCTGGGGACGTGGTTGAGGATCGCTCCGATCAGAGGAGTCTGGTTCTGCCGGAGGTTTCTGCCCTCTCGGACTAGCTCGTCGACCGCAACGTCGCTATCGACCCTCGAGACCAGCAAAACCTTGGCTCCCATCTCTCTGGTGAGCGAACAGGGGTCTATCCCAAGTGAGGATCCCGACGCCAGCGTGGGCGGGCCGCCGATGATCATGATGTCCTTTCCCTTGGAGACCCTGTTGTACGCTTCGAAGATTTTCTGGCTGTAGTTCTCGGGTTTGGTTTTTGATGCCTCTTCCAGAAACCTGTCTCCAAGTATGTTCGGCACGATCTCGTTGAGAGCCTCCTTCAAGCCCAAAGCTTCCTTGATAAGGAGAACATCTTCGTCCTGGGGTTCACCGTGTGGGCCGTGGGTCATCTCCCATCCTAGGGGCTTGAAATAGCCCACTCTGTGGCCCTCTTCCCGGAACCTTAGAGCCAGTCCCAGGCAGATGACGGTCTTCCCACTGAATCTGTTTGGGGACACGACGCAGAGACTTGGTGGCTTGCTCAAATTCCTCACCTCACGGTTTGATCGTTATCTTCACATCAAGGGCTACGCAGCCCTTCCCGGATTCGTACACGAACAGGGGGTTCACGTCCATCTCGTTTATCACGTTGAAGTCGGTCACGAGCTCTGAGACTCGGAGGAGAGTATCCACAACCGAGTCTATGTCTGAGGGCGTCTCTCCTCTTACCCCACGCAGAATTGTGTGAGCCTTCGTTTCGAGGATGATGTTTCTGGCGTCCTCCACCGTCATCGGGGCTAGCCTGAAGGCGACGTCGCGCAGGAAGTCCACATATATCCCGCCCAGCCCGAACATGACCAGCGGACCGAACACCACGTCGCGGTGGACTCCGATTATCATCTCCCTCCCCGGCGGAACCATCTTCTGGACCTCGACCCCGAGGATCGTGGCGGCGGGCATCAGCCTCCGAGTCCTCCCCACGATCTCGCCGAAGGAGGCCCGGACCTCCTCGGGCGTTTTCAGGTTGAGCTTGACCCCGCCGATGTCGGTCTTGTGGAGGATCTGTGGGGACTCAACCTTGAGCACCACGGGGTAGCCGAGCTTCTCTGCAATGCCAACCGCTTCGTCCTCTGTGGCTGCGAGCTCGGTGGGGACCGCACTCACACCGTACGCCTTCACGACCTCCACCGCCTCTGCGGCGAGGAGGTTGACCCGCCCATCTCTCCTCACCCTCTGGAGAACCTTGGACACGAGCGACTTGTCCGTTTCGAGCCTAGGTCGGTAAGAGAGCTTCGAGGATCTCAGGTACTCTCCGTACCCGACGAGGGCGGCGAGGGGGTAGACCGCTCTCTCCGGGAAGGGGTAGCTCGGTATCTTAGCGTCTGATAGTATCTTGACCGCTCCCTCGATAGTCCTTCCTCCGACAAAGGCGGTTACGAGGGGCTTGTCCGGGAACCTCTTCTTGGCTAGGGCGATCTGCTCCGCGGTTCTCTCAGGCTCGGTCACGGCTTGGGGAGTGAGTATGACCAGCCCGCTGTGCACATCCTGGCTGGAGAGAACTGTATCCAGTGCAAACGCGTATCTCTCCGCGGTCGCGTCTCCCAACACATCGATCGGGTTGTGGAATGAGGCCGTGGAGGGTAGCTTCTCCCTCAACCTCTGCTCCATGGTTGGGGTTATCGGCGCCAGGCGGAGACCCTGCCTCTCGGATGCGTCTGTTGCGAGAATTCCGGGTCCGCCCGCGTTCGTGAATATCGCGACGTTTGGTCCATCCGGTACGGGCTGGGTTGCGAAGGTCTCCGCCAGGTCGAAGAGCTCCTCGGTGGTTCGGACGCGCGTCACACCCGCCTGTCTTAGGGCGACGTCGTACGCCAGGTCGCTTCCGGCCATCGAGCCTGTGTGGGAGGAGACCGCGCGGGTTCCGGCTTGGGTGACACCTGATTTTAGGACGATGACGGGTTTCTTGTGACCGACCTCCCTGGTCACGTCCACGAATCTCCTCCCATCCCTGATCCCCTCAAGATACATGAGTATCACGCGCGTGTCGGGGTCCTCCGCGAGGATCGGCAGGAGGTCGACCTCTTCTACGTCCGCCTTGTTTCCGAGGCTCACGAACTTGCTGAATCCGATTCCCTCCTGGAGGGACCAGTCCAGAACCGCCGTGCACAGCGCCCCGCTCTGCGACAGGAACGCGATGCTCCCCCTCAGAGGCGCCTCAGGGGCGAAGGAGGCGTTGAGGGGGGTGAAGGTGTCTATTACGCCCAGCACGTTAGGACCGATTAGCCTCATCCCATGCTTCTTGCATATTGCCAGGACCTCTCTCTCGAGCCTCGCGCCGGCTTGACCGACCTCCTTGAAGCCAGCTGAGATAACGACGAGCACCTTCACCTTCTTAGTCCCCGCCTCCTCGGCGACCTTGGGCACCGCCTGGGAGGGGACGACGACCACTCCGAGGTCGATGGTCTCGTTCACGTCCAGCAGACTCGGATAGCACCTTACGTCCAAGATGCTTTCCGCCCTCGGGTTTATCGGGTAGATCCGTCCGCCGTATCCACTGTCGAGAAGATTCTTCAGGATCTGGTATCCAACCTTTCCGGGCTCCCTTGCGGCGCCAACGACTGCAACAGACGCCGGCTTAAAGAGAGCCTCCAGCATAGCTGAGACCAGCGTGGGAGTTCAAGACGTAAAACCGTTCGTAGTGTATTAAAGTTTGACTCGCCCATTGACAGATCGTTCCATTGTTGGGTTTGGGACAATACCCGAGCACAAATGACCAAGTGTGAAACCCTTGAAGATGCTTGTCGAGTGCAGGACGCTATACCACGATGAAGTCATAGAGTGTGTAGAGAAAGCTTTGCGGGAAATGAAAGCCGTTTCCCTGAAGGTGGAGCAGCGGGAGAGAGCTCTCAGCGTTGTCAGCGCCTTCATAACAAGGGATCGGGTTCGCTTCAAGCTGAGAGCTCTAGTCGAGACCACCGAACGAATCGTCGAGGGGCTACCTAGTTTGGGGAGGATCAGAGTGAGCATTATATCTGCGGAGGTACGTTGTCGTGATGACTGTGCTTGCTTATCCCTCGAGGAGAGTCTTCTGCGCGAGCTCAGCAGCGCGATCTCTTCACATCTCATGTCAAAGCGAGCTGGAGGATAGGTCTTAGCCGCCTCCGGCTGGAGAGAAGAAGGATAGCTCGTCTCCATCCTTCAGCCTAGTATCCAGCCTGTCTAAGAAGTCTATGTCCCGACCATTCATCAGGATCTTGTAGAACCTCTTCAATTCTCCTGTCTTTCGATCGATCATCTGCCGCTTGAACCTTCGGTTGTACCTGCTGGATAGAATGTCGATTAGCTCACGAACGCTCTCAGACTGAGTGTCAAGGTCGATAACACTAAAGCCGAGGAGATCTCTCAGATCGGCGAAGACACAGACCTTGACTCTCGGCATTCCTATCACTGGAAAGGAAAAAAGGGGTTCTAGGCTAGTCCCAGCTCCTTCACCGTCTTGGGTGTCGGCTTTCCGTCCACCCAGCCTCGAACCTTGTAGTAGTCATCCAGCATCTTGTCGAGTTCGACCACGTGACCCTTTATCGGTCCCTCGGGCATCGGTTCCTTCAGAAGCCTCTTCGGGAGTGTGTCGTCCTTCCTGCCGAACCCTTCCCTGTTGATGAACATCCTCTCCAGAGTGTAGACTCTGTCACCCGTCTTCATCACGTCGTCGGCGGTCAGCTTCCAGCCGGCTACTGGGTTGATCAGACTCGCGAAGTGCTCGGCGCCCAGGGCGAAGGTGAGGAACTTACAGACACCCATCGAGTCGACGAAGGCGAAGAGATCTTGGAACGTCTTCACCCACGGGGCCTTGCCCTCGGTCTTCAGCGGATCGAGCTTCTGGGGTATCCCCACGATCTCAGGAGCCACCATATAGGCGCGGAGGTGGCATCCTCCCCTGTTCGATGTGGCGTATCCGAGCCCGTGCCCCTGTATCCCCCGGGGGTCGTAGGCGGGCAGCTCCATCCCCTTGGAGTGCATCGCCAGCTCCGGGGCGCCGTACTTCTCGGCCAAGCGCTTGGCGCCCATGGCTAGGTCGTCGCCGATACCAAGGCGGTAGGCGGTCATCCACGCGTACTCCACGATAGTCTGCGGATTCCCAAACTTCAGCTCAACTCCGTAGAGCTTCTCCTTCGGGATCTTCCCCTTCTCGTATAGTTCCATCGCGCAGGCTACGGTGCTCCCATACGATATCGGGTCGATCCCCATGTCGTCGCATATGTTGTGTGCCTTCGTTATCGCGTTCAGGTCATCGATTCCACACATGGCTCCCATGGACCAGACCGTTTCGTACTCCGGGCCTTCCCCGTCGACCTGGTATGGTGGAGTGGTTATCTTTGTCACCCTGCCACAGGCGATCGGACAGCCCCAGCAGGGCATCTTGCCTGTGAGAATCGTTTTGGTCATAGTCTCGCCACTCGTCTTGTCCGCTGTGGGGAAGACGCCCGTCTGGAAGTTCCTTGTGGGAAAGGCTCCGTGCTTGTTCAGGACGTTGACGAGCACGGCGGTACCGTGTGTTGGAAGGCCTTGTCCGGTGACGCTGTTCTCCTTGATGATCTTCTGGGCATCCCTTACGGCGCTTCTAAGGCTCTCAGGGTCTGCGACTGGGGTCTTGCCTGACCCTCTAACCGCGATCGACTTGAGCTTCTTCGAGCCCATCACCGCTCCGACTCCACCTCGTCCAGCGGCTCGATGCTTCTTGTTGATTATGGCTGCGTAGAGGACGAGGTTCTCGCCTGCAGGTCCGATACTCGCCAGCTTGATGTCCGAGTCCTTCAGCTCGGCTCTGATTCCGTCCTCGGTGTCCCAGACGCCCTTGCCCCAGTACTTGGACGCGTCCTTGAACTCCGCCTTTCCGCCGTGTATCCAGAGGTATACCGGCTCCTTAGAGGCTCCTTCAACCACGATCCCGTCGTACCCCGCGAATCTCAGCTCGGGTCCCCAGTCGCCACCGCAGTTAGAGTCGGCTATGCCGCCGGTCTGCGGGGATTTCGTGACCACATGGAACCTGCCGCCTGTGGGAACCACGGTTCCTGTGGCAGGTCCTGTCATGAAGATCAGCTTGTTGTCGGGGCTCAGCGGATCTGTTCTAGGCTTCAGCTCGTCGTAGAGGATCTTGAGCCCTAGCCCTCTGCCTCCTATGAACTTCGCCACGGTTGCGTCGTCGACAGTCTCCTTCTTCGAGGTCTTCCGAGTGAGGTTGACTCGGAGAACGTTCAGCTTCATCTTGAATCCTCCTCTCTAGAAAGCCTCCGTACTAGCAAGGTGTGGGGATCGGCAAATATGTCTTACGCGTGAAGTCTAGCGCTCGCGTTGCCTCTTCAGTAAACGTTATCTTCCCCTCCTCCCCTTGATTCTGGTCGAGTCGAGTATGGAGCCTGTGCCTTGGCAGTCGGTGCACTCCTGGGACTGCGTCGGGTGTGGGGAGTGCTGCAGACCCTACACGGTCTCACTCCTGTGGAACGAGTGGGTTCAGATCGTACAGACCTACGGGATCGAGGTCACCGAGCCCAGCATCGACGGCTTCTACCTGAAGAAGAAAGGACCCGACAGAAGGTGCATCTTCCAGTACACGTTCGGAGGAAGGTGGCTCTGCGCGATCCAGTCCATGAAACCGCTAGCCTGTAAGCTCTGGCCCTTCAAGATCCTCGGGAAGCCGAAGTACGGTAGGCAGAGCCTGTCATCGTTCCCTCACGCTGGTCGAGACCTCTACGTGTACGCCGACCCGTTCTGTAGGGGCTTGACCTATGGAACACCGTCCGAACGCCTCGCCCAGAAGACCCTTCCCGAGTTCATCGAGCTCAGTCGCGGGCTGCGGTCTGACCAGCACTACTCCACCTCGACCTTTGGTCCGCAGACAAGCCCGATGTATCACGTGGCTAGACCTTTGTACTTGCCTTACTCGCCGAGACGGATCTAGCCACCCTAGAGCGCGGCTGTTGGCGCCTCAGGAAAGGTTATCCTGCGGGTCCTAGACCTCTCCTCCCCCACCCGCCGTACTTCGGCAGGGGGATGGTTATCACTTCTAGCAGAGCAGGGCGCCCTGAGCGCATCTCCTTCTCCGCCCGCTTGATGGCTGGGACGATCTCGTCTGGCTTTTCCACCCTCTCGCTCCAAGCTCCCAGGGCTTCGGCCACTCTCGCGTGGCTCATCTTGTTGCTCGGCGTAACGTGCATGGTGTAGGGGTAGGTGGTCTCGTAACCCGCGTACTGAGAGTTGTTCAGGACGATGGCGAGAATCGGAGTCCTGTGTCGAAGAGCCGTCTCGAGCTCGTAGAGGCTAGCCTGCGGCGCTGAGGCGTCGCCCATGATGGCTACGCAGAACCTCTCGGGCATCGCCACCTTGGCGCCGATTATAGCCGGTAGGGAGAAGCCGAGGGATGTCACGTGCCCCCAGCCTAGGAATCCGTGGGGGGTAACAGCTTGGTATAGGGTTGTTGTCTGGTCGCGTGGGCTGCCGGCGTCGTGGGTGAGGATTGTGTTCTTCCTGTTGATCGTTGTCATCAAGTCCCAGATGACCCTGTACGGGTTTATCGGGGCCTCGTTGCTGGTGGCTAGGGGCATGAGCTGCTTCATCCAATTCTCCTTCTCCTTCCTGATCTCCTCGAGCAAGGCTTTGTTGGGCTTCCTCTCGCCGTGCTGCTTCTTCACCTCCGTGATCAGCTGGTTGAGGACGAGCTTCGCGTCTCCGACAATCGCCAGGTCTATCGGGGTGCCCTTGTTCAGGTCACGCTCGTCTATCGTGATCTGAACTATCGTCTTCCCAGCGGGTATCCTCGGAGACATGGTAGTGGTCTGGTTAAGTCCCGAGCCTATCGAGAAGACTAGGTCGGCTTTCTCTAGGAAATGAACCACGGGATCTCCCCGTATGAACCCGATCGATAGCGGATGATCTTCCGGGAAAGCGCTCTTCCCGACGAGCGTTGTGGTTACGGGAGCCTGAACGAGCTCGACGAATTCTCTGAGCTCCTCACACGCGTCAGCCCAGAACACTCCCTGCCCAACGTATACGACCGAGCGCTTCGCCGCGAGGAGTGCCCTGACGGCGATCTCTACGTCCCTCGGGTCTCCAGCTGGCTTCCAGCCCTTGACCGGTTTGTAGGCGAACTTCGAGTCTTCGATCTCTCCGTCTGCGACATCGTTTGGAAGTTCGAGTATGACTGGGGATGGTCTCCCCGTTCTGAGGTAGGTGAAGGCTATTCTCATGAACTCCGGCACTCGGTCCGGATAGTTTACCATGGCGACCCACTTTGTGACGCTGCCGAAGCAGTCGCTCACGTCGATCCTGTTCCCGCGCAGTCCCGCCGTTTGGGTGCTTGGTGCTCCGGCGACGAGTAGGATGGGCACGAGGTCCTCCCAAGCCTGGGCTATGCCCTCGAACGAGTTCTCGATTCCGCCGCCCAACATGACCCCACAGACGCCTGTCTCAGCCCCGTTCTTGACTCGCGTGAAGGCGTCGGCCATCGCTATGGCTCCTCGCTCCGTCTTGGCAAGGTAAGGCTTGATCCCAACATTCCCGCAGGGTGTGGCTAGGGGGTCGTCGGGGAAGGTGAACACCTGCCGAGTTCCCTCCATTTGCAGGATTTTAGCTGCCGCTTCCGCTGCCTTCATAACAAGTCACCAGTCTCGGGGTTCTCCTATGTTCGCATTTAAGTATATCAGACGTAAACAGCACAAGATATCGATGACCGAACCGGCAAGAAGTAAGTCCTTTAGGTCCTCTGATCTTGTTGGCTGAGCAACTTCTTGTAGCGGTCCTGGCTCATGTGTATTTCGAGCTTTCTTGCGCCAGCTCCGAAGGCGCTTAGAATGCCGACAATCTCGTCGCTCGCGTCGCTCGGTATCAGAACGCAGCCCTCACTGAGCTTGACTCCTCCCACTTTGCCAATGGCTCCTCCGCCACCTTTCCTGTAGAGAGCGTAGGAAACCTTCATCTTGTCCCTGTAGCTCAAGCCGCTCATCTCATAGAGAACTAGGCAGAAGGGGTCGAGTCCCACGGGCTTCGGGAAAACTTCGAGGGGAAACTTAGCGTATAGAACCTTTCCGTAGGTGAATAGCTCGTGGAGAAACACAGGGTTAGCCTCCTTAAGCTCATCGATGGTCTCAGGGATCGCGTGCAGATTCATCTTCAGGTTGCCGACCGCTCGGAACAGTTCGTCCCAGCTCCGCCACATCGAAGCCTTATCCTCGAAGAGTACGAGCAGATCGTAATCGGAATACTCGTCGGAGTTCCCCCTCGCCAAGCTTCCAAAAAGGAGGATCCCCACCACGCCCCGAGTTCTTGATATCACGTCAACGACGTTGCGTAAGTCTGATGTGTGCTGCTCTTTCAATCTCATCCAGAACCCGTTCCATGGCGTCGATAACTTTCTTAGCCCGCTCACCGTCGATCCCCTCGTAGCCGAGAGCTCCGTAAGCGCCCCACAGTTCATCCACGTCCTTGGACAGTGGTGGAAGCTTTTGTTTTATCCAGCGTTGCCTGTTGCTGTGCGCACTCCTAGGATGCAAGTGGAAGTGCTTCTCTTCTAACGTGGCCAGAGCCTCTATCGCCTGCTCGACTGCTTTGATAGCTAGATCGCCGACGACCATGTACCTCTTCTTTTCAAACTCTTCCATAGCAGCCAGTCTCTTTTCTCGCACAGCTCTGACGTGGATTTCGAGGTCGCTCAAGCGGGTCCCCTCTTGTACAAATAACGTTTTTCTTACATATAAGAAATTATCGTGCGGAACGGCTTGCAGGTTCTTCGCCACTGTGTCAGAACCTTTCGCAGCCAGTCATTCGTGCGGGATTCTCCGACGTTCGTATTTAAGAGTACTAGGTGACGATGATGCTAGAGAAGTGGAGGCCGTTCCGGTGCGGGAAAAGTATGTCCTCGCTCTCGACCAAGGTACGACAAGCTCGAGGGCTATGGTCTTCGACCGCGAGAGCAGCGTTGTGTCGTCGTCTCAGAAACCGCTGACACAGATCTACCCGAGACCAGGAGAGGTCGAGCACGACCCCGGGGAAATGTGGACCACCCAGCTCGAAACCGCGAAGGAGGCTCTATCCAAGGCGAAACTCTCTCCATCCGACATCGTGTCGATCGGAGTTACGAACCAGAGAGAGACGACGATCGTGTGGGACAAGAACACGGGTGAGCCGCTGTACAACGCGATAGTCTGGCAGTGCAGAAGAACCGCGGATATCTGCGACCAGATCAAGAAGAACGGGTGGGAGGCGGAGGTCAAGGGGAAGACGGGGTTGGTCGTCGATCCCTACTTCTCTGCAACCAAGATCAAGTGGATCTTGGACAACGTTGACGAAGCCCGCGGAAAGTGCGAGAGGGGAGAAGCTCTCTTCGGAAACGTCGACACTTGGCTGATCTGGAAGCTCACTGGCGGTCGAGTTCACGTCACCGACTGTTCAAACGCCTCGAGGACGATGCTCTTCAATATAGAGAAGCTTGTCTGGGACGATGAGATTCTGGGAATGCTCGCCATCCCCGAGGAGATTCTTCCCGATGTCAAGCCTTCGAGCGAGGTGTACGGCGAGACGTCTCCCGAGATCTTCGGCGACGCGATTCCCGTGTCGGGAGACGCTGGGGATCAGCAGGCGGCGCTCTTCGGGCAAGCCTGTTTCAGCCCAGGCATGACCAAGACCACATACGGAACCGGAAGCTTTGTGCTCATGAACACCGGGAGGAAGAGGGTTTACTCGAAGTCGGGCTTGCTCACCACAATAGCGGTCGGAATCGACGGAGGAGTGGAGTACGCCCTGGAGGGGAGCGTCTTCATCACCGGCGCCGCGATCCAGTGGTTGAGGGACGAGATGAAGCTGATCGACAAAGCCTCAGACAGCGAGTACTACGCCAAGAAGGTCGAGAACAGCGGCGGGGTCTACGTGGTCCCAGCCTTTTCTGGGCTTGGCGCTCCACACTGGGATCCTAGCGCGAGGGGCATCATCGTCGGAATAACTCGTGGAACCACGAAGAACCACGTCATACGAGCGACCCTAGAGTCTATCGCATATCAGGTTAGGGATGTCCTCGAGTGCATGGGGGTTGACTCGGGAATACGATTGACTGAGGTGAGGGTCGACGGGGGCGCCGCTTCAAACGACTTCCTCATGCAGTTCCAGGCTGATGTTCTGGGAACCCCCTTGGTGAGGCCCTCGATAACCGAGACCACGGCTCTCGGCGCAGCCTACCTGGCGGGCTTGGCTACCGACTACTGGAAGGATCGGGAGGAACTGGCGAAAAACTGGAGGGCGGAGAGGCGCTTCGAACCTGGCATGACCAGAGAGGAAAGGGAGAGGCTGATAAGTGGGTGGAGGAAGGCTGTCCTGAGGGCGAAGGGCTGGGAGACCTGAAGACTTCGCGAGGCTTCCGCGGATGAGGGCAGACGTGGCGATAATAGGTGGAGGCATCATCGGCGCGTCCATAGCCAGAGAGCTCTCCCGATACAAGCTCAGGGTCATCCTCGTTGAGAAGGAGGCAGACATAGCCTTCGGCGGATCGACGAAAGCGAACACGGGGATCATCCACGCCGGCTACGATGACGCGCCTGGAACGTTGAAAGCGAGGCTGTGTGTCAGAGGCAACGCGCTATGGCCGAGACTCGCGGCTGAGCTTGAAGTTCCCTTCGAAAGAGTGGGCTCGCTCGTGGTAGCGCTTAGAGATGAGGAGGTGCGGACACTTGTGGAGCTCAAGAGAAGAGGTGAAGCAAACAGTGTTCCCTGTCTCGAAATGATCGAAGACCGCGGGAGACTACTCGACATGGAACCCGGTCTGAACAAAGAGGTTGTTGCCGCCCTCTACGCCCCCACTGCTGGGATCGCCTCTCCATACGAGATGGCGATAGCGATGGCTGAGAACGCCGCGAAGAACGGCGCTCACATCGTGCTGCAGACTAAAGTCACAAAAGTGGTTTTGAAGGCGGGTGAGGTTAGAGGAGTCCAAACAGACAAGGGTCCCATAGAAGCTGGCTACGTGATCAACGCCGCTGGGTTATTCTCGGATGAGATCTCAGCCACAGCGGGAATAAGTCGCTTCAAAATCGTCCCGAAGAAGGGCGAGTACTTCGTCTTCGACAAAGCCCTCAGTGATCTTGTCAGACACGTTCTATTCCCAATCCCCACTCAGGTCAGCAAGGGCATAGTGGTCACGCGCACAGTTGACGGAAACCTGCTCGTCGGACCCAACGCGAACAGCGTCGACGACAAAACGGATTCAGCCACGACCAGTGGCAGTCTCGAGGAGGTCTTCGCGGGCGCGACCAGGCTCGTTCCGCAGCTCTCTTCCCAACGAGGCATGATCATCGCCAACTACGCCGGCTTGCGAGCCGAGTCGAACACAGAAGACTTCATAGTCGAGGCGTACGAGGAGCCCCGCGGCTTCGTGAACGTTGCGGGCATCAAGTCTCCAGGTCTAACCGCCGCACCCGCCATCGCGGAGATGGTAGCGTCCATACTGGAGGAGGCGGGATTGGAGTTACGGGAGAAAGTGAGCTTCTGCCCGCATCGCAGGTCCATCGACAGGTCAGTTCGTCAGCATTCCACTCCAAAGGCGGAGAAGTTGATCGCCGGAGACCCAATGTGGGGGCATGTGGTCTGCCGCTGCGAGCAGGCAACTGAGGGAGAAGTCGTGGAGGCGATAAAGCGCGGAGCCACAACCCTCGACGGCGTTAAGTACCGAACTCGGGCTGGCATGGGGAGATGCCAGGGAGGCTTCTGCACCCCCCACATAATCCGAATACTCTCACGAGAACTTGGAATACCCGTAACCGAAGTTACCAAGCACGGCGGCAACTCTCGCATCCTCCCGTACGAGGTCAAAACCCTTCTTCGAAAGGGGAGACGATGATCCACAAGAGTGTTGACGTAGCCGTGGTTGGCGGAGGAGCTGCCGGTCTGGCATCCGCCATCAAAGCCAAGCAGGAGGGAGCTAGAAGCGTACTGATTCTCGAGCGCAGCGAGCAGTTGGGAGGCATCCTGCCCCAGTGCATCCACACCGGGTTCGGGCTACACTACTACCGCGAAAACTTGACCGGACCCGAGTACGTTTCCCGTTTCATCAGAACTGCCGAGAACCTAGGAATCGAGCGCCTCCTCAAAACCACCGTTCTCAAGGCTTCTCCAGACAAGAGGATCCTAGCGGTAAGCGGCAGGGAGGGCATGCTTGACCTTCGCGCCAAAGCCGTAGTATTGGCTATGGGGTGCAGGGAGAGGACGAGAGGGGCTCTAGGCATACCCGGAACCAGACCGGCTGGAATATTCACTGCCGGAACGGCTCAGAGGCTAATGGATGTCGAGGGCTACATGCCGGGAAAGAGCGTTGTCATCCTTGGCTCCGGCGACGTAGGCCTGATTATGGCGAGAAGGTTTGCGATGGAGGGCGCGAGGGTTCGGGCGGTTGTAGAGGTCATGCCCTATCCAGGCGGGTTGAGCAGGAACGTGGTTCAGTGCTTGGAAGACTTCGGTATACCCCTCCTCCTTGAGCACACAGTCACTCAAGTCCACGGTAGGGACAGGCTGGAGGGTGTGACCGTGGTCGAGGTGGGTAAAAATCGCAAACCAGTGGCGGGAACGGAAAGAATCATCGGGTGCGACACCCTGGTTCTGTCAGTGGGTCTGATTCCGGAGAACGAGCTTTCAAGGGATATGGGCGTGATTCTGGATCCTGAGACCATGGGACCGATTGTCGATGAGAACATGGAAACGTCCATCCCAGGCGTATACGCGTGTGGGAACGTTGTCCACGTGCACGATCTGGTCGACCACGTGACAATCTCGGGCGAGATCGCTGGAAAGAGTGCAGCGAGATACTCTCTGGGCGAGTCGCCAAGGCTTGGGAGGAGACTGCTTGTCAAGCCTGGGGCGAACGTGCGCTATGTCGTGCCGCAGATCCTCAGCGGTGAAGCGCCTGTTACACTCTACCTTAGACCAAAGAGGCCTGAGCGTTACGTGATCGTGAAAGTTGGAGACGAGTTGAGCGTGTTCAGACGTGCAGTGAACCCTCCAGAACTCGTGACGATTAGTCTCGCGAAGAGAATACGAGGGATAGAAGGAACCGTAAGAATCAGCATAATGAAGAGGAGCAAACGTTGAGGCGAGAGATTCGCGAGGTCACCTGCATCATCTGCCCTGTGGGCTGTAAGGCGAAGGTAGTGCTCGTGAATGGTAAAGTCCTCGCAGTCAGGGATGTCGAGTGTACTCGCGGAAAGACCTACGCGACCAACGAGTGCACGACCCCGGTCCGAGATTTCTTCACAACTGTCCGAGTCAAGGGGACAAAGGGTAGGGTATTGCCTGTAAGAACGACAGGACCCATACCCAAGGATATGCTGATGGACTGTGCCCGGGAGATCTCAAAAACGATGGTTGAGGCTCCGGTGAAGCTCGGAGAGATTGTCGTCAAGAACATCCTAGGCTTGAACGTGGATGTCGTTGCCACGAGGGATCTCGATGCGGTGTAGAGATGCAAGTGTAACCAACTCCCGGACGTTGACGAAAGACTTCAAGGAGGCGAGACCCCCAAGGTGAGGTCTGGCAGTGTCGCTTTGGGTTGGCTCTCGAGAGACGGAAAGCTCCTTCTTCTTGCCAGACCTCTTCAATCCTTCGGCACCAGTTTCGTCAACGTCACAATCGCCATATTCTTCACCATCATGGGTCTCCCTCTCTGGCAGGTAGGAGTCGTGCTGTCGGGGGGTCTGCTGGTCTCCACCTTCTTCAATCTGATTACTGGCTTTCTAGCGGATCGCTTCGGACGCAGAAGATCGCTGGTGATCTTTGGGCTCCTCAACACGCTGTCCGGCCTTGTGTTCGCATTTGTATCGGACGTGGCGATTCTGGTCGCATTCTCTGTGCTGTCTGCTCTCGGGTACCGAGGAGAGTTCGGTCCGTATCAGATGCTGGAGCGCGTGATCCTCGCCCAGTGCTGCCCAGCCGAGAAGAGAACCAGAGCTTTTGCCTTCAGGAGCACTTTAGACCAAATCGCCGCTGCGGGAGGCTCGATATCCGCTGGAATGATCGTTTTCCTTCAGCAATGGTTCGCTTTCACGCAGATAGAATCCTACAGATTCCTGTTCGGTCTGTTCGCCTTCCTGAACGTGGTGGTGACGGTGCTGTACTCCCAGCTCTCCGGAGGTGCGGAGGTAAAACTCGCTTCCAACACCCGAACAGCTCCCCTGTCGCCTGAGACGAGTAGAAACGTGCTGAGGATCTCACTCCTGTTCAGCCTGGACGCGTTTGGCGGAGGATTTATCACAAATAGCCTGACCGCATACTGGTTTTTCGCACGGTTCGGCCTGAACTTGGACGTGATAGGAGTGATCTTCTCCGCCTCAGCCATACTGTCAGCCGCATCCTTCATCCTCGCGGCTAGAATCTCGGAGCGCATAGGCCTCATAAACACGATGGTTTACAGCCACATCCCATCGAACCTGATGACCATGGCGATCCCCTACATGCCTACGCTTCCGATGTCAACGACAGTCTATCTCAGCCGCGCGTTGCTCTCCCAGATGGATGTGCCGACGAGGCAGTCGTACACGATGGCTATCGTGAAACCCGAGGAGCGCAGCCGGGCGGAGGGAATGATAAACCTGCCCCGCAGCCTGACCTTGGCGGTCAGCCCCGGCATAGCGGGCGCAGTAATGGAATTCGTAGGAATGTCCTTTCCCTTCCTCATAGCCGGAGGGCTGAAGTCAGCGTACGATCTCATGCTATACTTCACGTTCCGAAAAGTGAAGCCCATGGAAGAGCGGTGATGAAACAGGAGGGTGGCGCCTTGGAGAAGCCCAATTATGGCGGGGTGGGGTTGCATGTTTTCACCAATTTGTTCGCAGGGCTACTCCTGTTGTTTGCCGGCGTTGTCGGAGCGGTGGTCCTCAACACCCTTCTCCTCTTGCTGATTCTGCCCTCTCCATACTTCCTTCTCCTAGGATTGAGATGGATGGGAGGTGGCGTTCTTGAAGAGAGGCGGAGGATAAGAGAGGAGTTCATAAAGGTGGTCCAGCCAAGAGAGGGCGACAAGGTTCTCGACGTTGGAACTGGAGGTGGATTTCTGGTGATAGGCTTCGCCAAGGTTGTGGGTGGTGGCGAGGTTGTCGGCATCGATCTGTGGCTGAAGTGGAGTGGGGGCACCTCCCTTGAAAACGCCAAGAGAAACGCCGAGATCGAGGGTGTAGCCGACAGGGTGAGGTTTGAGGAGTGTGACGCGAGAAACATTCGATATCCGAGTGGCTATTTTGACGTGGTTGTCGCGAGTTTCGCGATCTACCTCATCGGTAAAGAGCGGGAAAAAGCGCTACGCGAAATGATTCGTGTGTTGAGACCTGGTGGTAAGTTCTCGGTTATGGAGCCGTCGAGAGCTCGTTCGTTTGGTTGGGTGATAGATGATAGATTGACGAATCTACTCGAAGAGAGTGGGCTGAAGAATGTCAGGCTCCAGCCGGTCCTGCTGTCGTACCCAAGAAAAAGGCGTGTATGGATAGTCTATGGTGAAAAGACGTGAAAACGCGGAAGCTTGGAGTTTAGGAGTTCTCTAGTCGAAGAATATGAGATCAAGCTCACACGTTTTCCATGCTTTGTGCCGAAGAAACGGGACGCCTTCTCGGTCATTTCCAGAACCGGATGAGGCTGGAGAACCTGCCGACCTGGCATTGCCGTGCGGAAATCGGCCTATAACACCGCCTCGGCGACCACTTCGACAATGTCAAGTATCCTTACCAGGGAGCCGGAATCGGCAGCGGATTCTTGGATGTTCAGCTCACAGGCGGGGCATCCCGAGACGACGCTTTGCGTCTCGGTCTGGGCGGCTTCCAAGATCTTCCTTGATCCTATGCTAAGAGCCATCCTCGGGTTGCTGACTTTGAGCAAGCCTCCTCCGCCGCAGCAGAGAGTGGACTCTCTCGACTTCGGAAGCTCGGTGAATCTCAGCCCGCTTACGCTTTCAAGGACTCTTCGAGGCTCCTCAAACACGCCGCAGTGTCTCCCCAGCTCGCAGGGATCGTGGTATGTGACAGAGAGCCCCGGGGGATTGTTGCTTAGCCTGATCCTGTCTAGGTCGATTAGTCTCGCGAGAAACTGCGAGGAGTGGAGGATCTCGAACCTAAGGTCTTCGCCGTAGACTCGGGGGTAGTCCTGCGCGAGAGCCCTGTAGCAGCCGGCGCAGGTCGTTACAACGGTCTCCACTCCCAGTCTACGGAGCTCCTCGACATTGTGCTTCACCAGGACGTGCGGATCCTCTCCCATGAGAAGCATGGGGCTCCCGCAGCACCACTCCTCGGGACCGAGCAGTGTGTAGTCAACGCCCGTCTTCTCGAGAATCTTGACCATCGAGTTGGGAACCCCGGCAAGCCTTCCCATCAAGGATGCTGTGCAGCCGACGAAGTACGCGATCTTAGCCCTTCTGCCCACCCTTGGCGCTATCAGGTCTTCGATGTCAAATGCCCAGAGGTTCCTATCGGTATTCTGCACCCTGTAGGGGTTCTTGTAGTTCAGCGTCACCCGGTTGAGCTCCGTCACGGGGTCGGGCCAAAGCCCCTTCGCTCCCGCTCTGCTCCTGAGCGTCTTCCACAAGGACAGAGTGTCAATTCGACTTTGGCAGACGACCTTGCAGTGGCCGCAGAGGGTGCACTGGAATACCCTCTTGGCGTAGGCTGGCTCAAGCTGACTCTTATCGAGGTTTAGCCGGTTGGTGTGGTAGATCCATCCTCGAGGGGAGCCGCTCTCCCACCCGAACTCTCCGAAGGTTGGGCATACGGCGTTGCAGTACCCGCACCTTGAGCAGGTGAGGGCGTCTTCGTCTGCGCTCAGCTTCATGACTTGGCGTGCTTCCATCTTCATTCCTTCGTTAGGAGAGTGTTCGCAGGAGTCCGAGAAGCGAGATGGAGAGGCTGTACAGGAATGGGGGAAGGTTGAAGCCGAATCGCGTTCTGGCGCCGAAAAACTTGCCGCGGTTCATTATGTTTCCCGGGTCGAGGAGACTCTTTCTCCTCTTCATCTCCTCGATCGTGTTCCTGCCGAATGTCTTGTTCAGGTAGAAGCTGTTCCACAGCCCGATCCCGTAGGGTTTCCCTCCCACCTCCAACCCCACATCTATGACCTTCTTGGCTAGGGGGAGCGTTGACAGGTGTTGAAGCTTCTTCCTCTCATCGACGAGAGCCATGGGCATGACCGCTATGCTGTCCGGAGCCACCACCGACCCGTACACCCCGATCCGCATCCCCAAGCCCGTCCTCATCCTGTCAACCTCTTCCACGATTTCACCGAACGACCTCAGCGGAACGATGACCTCGGATGGGACTAGGGTTGGACCGGCTCTCTTCACTCTGAGCGGCCGAAAGATCTCTTTCCATTTCGACGCAACCATCTCCGGGCGCTCCTCCCAGCCCCCGGCTCTGAACATCGCGTCCCTCATCCAGCTTTCCTCCTCCCGAACCCTCCCGCTCGCCCCCTCGAACGCGACGATGCAGTAGCCTTCAGCGTCGGGTGAGGGTAGGCCCATAGACTTTTCGATTTCGATGTATCCTCTGTCGAAGCACTCGATGGAGTGCGGCTTGTGGCGCGAGCCAGCTGTCTCAGAGATGAATCTGCCCATCGCCTCGATGCTTTTGAAGCAGACCATGTGGGGAGAGGTGACCTCTGGCTTGTCTAGGACTCTGAGCGTGGCCGAGGTGATGATGCCCAGGGTTCCTTCAGAACCGAGAAACCACTTCAGGTCAATTCCGGCATCGCTCTCGTCGTTCCTTCGGAGCTTGACTACTTTGCCACCGGGCAGGGCTACCTCCAGCCCAACGATCTGCTCTGAGACGTGTCCGTGCTTCAGAGATCCGATGCCCAGACCGCCTGTGCTCAGCCACCCCCCCACGGTGGCGGAGGGAGTGCTGCTCGGATAGGTGGCTAAGGTGTAGCCTCTCCTCTCCAACGCGTCGAGAAGCTTCTCGTAGTTAACTCCGGGCTGGAGTGTGACTGTCTTGTTCTCATCATCTATCTCTAGGATGCGATTCATCTTCCCCGTATCTAGGACGATCCCTCCGGAGACGGGGATAGAGCCGCCCAAACCCGATGTCGCGGTTCCCCGCGGGGTGACGGGAATCCGAAGCCTGTCTGCGTACTCCAGAACCTCCGAAACCTCTCGGGTGGACTCGGGCTTCACGACGGCTTCGGGTTTCAGCCGGAAGAGGGAGGATATCAGGCGAGGTAGGGGTGCTACGTCGTAAGTGTAGAACTCCAACTCGAACTCGTCGGTGGCTGCGTCCTCCTCGCCGGCGATTCTGGATAGGTCCTCTTTGAGCACTTCTGCTACCACCCGGCGCCTGTGATTAGGGCTTCCTGAGTCCATGGAATCTTTAAAGCGTTGTGCGGTTTTGGGAGCGATCTTAGCCTTATTTGGCGGGTGCAGCGGTCCGGCGGCTGAGAGCCGCGTTTATCACGAAGACGAGCGCCGAGATGCAGCCGATGAGCACGAAGACGCCTATCGGTATGACGTACACCACGATTGTCGGGTGGATCTGTGCCGCCTGGCCGGCGAGAGCCAGGGAACCCCCGACCCATCCAGCGTACCCCAGCAGCCATGTCGCTCCGACGACGGCGATGTTGTAGAGCGCGAAGTGGACTGCCGCCAGTTTGCTGCTGAAAAGGGATCTTCCGGCGGATCCTGTCAGTAGGTGGTAGATCGTTGCGAAAGTGGCACTTCCGACGAATCCTGCGGTCAAATACAGTAGGTACCCGACCGTGAACCACATCCCAGCCCCGCCGCCCGCGATTATCCTTGAAAAGTTGAGGACTATGCCTACCTGATCCGTCAGGAAGAGGCCTGACCAGACCGCCACGCCTAGACCGTGGGCTATCGCTGCTCCCAGAAACCTTGTGCTCCACTCGGATCCAGTTTTCTCAGACAATTCCCCCACCTCCTGCACAATGTCAATCTTAGGTCAGCTTTTCTTGCCTTTTTTCAAGGCAACCTAGGAGTTATTAACCTTTTTGCTCGTGATGCCCGTTCCAACGGAACAAGAAAGGCATCTCTTTTTAAGGAGACCTCCAGATTATTCTGGAGGCTAGTTACAGAGAGACGTGGACCGGACTTGAGCCTGCATCAGACCGTCGATTCTTCCAAGATGGGCTTTCAATCGCACCTCACGGAGATGCGACTGCTAATAGACTCAAGACTGGATACGTTCCTGGAGGGCATTTCTGGGTTCACAATCCACCCCTTGATCAAGTACGCGGTGCTCTCTGGGGGGAAGCGGCTGAGGCCAGTAATGAGCATCCTGTCGTGCGAGAGTGTGTGTGGAAGTCGAGAAAGCGTGGTGCCGCTTGCTCTCGCCTTTGAGCTGATACACAGCGCCTCCCTCGTCCACGACGACATCATCGACGGAGACCGCGTTCGGCGCGGAGTACCTGCACTGCATGAAAAGTGGAGCATGGAGGACGCAATAATAGCCGGGGACGCACTGATTGCGCTTGCGATAGAGCTCTCCGCCGGCTACGGATCCGACGTGATCAGACTTGTGTCCAAGTGCTCCATAGAGCTATGTGAGGGCGAGAGGTTGGAGTTGGAGCACAGTCTCGGAGACGCGACCGAGGAGCGCTACTTTGAGAAGGTCCGAAAGAAGTCGGCGTCGCTTTTCAGAGCGGCGGCTGAGGCGGGGGCTAAAGTGGGCGGAGGAACAAGGCGAGAGGTTAGGAGCCTCGCCCACTTCGGAGAGAGCTTCGGAGTCGCCTATCAGATCAGGGACGACATCGTCGACCTGCTTGAGGCGGAGGGGCGTGGTTCAAACGACTTGGAGCTCGGTAGAGTGACGCTTCCCATCATACACTTTTACGAGAGGTCTGACGAGGATAGACGGGCGTTCTTGGAGAAGTTCTTCGGCAAGCCTCGGTTGGGCGAGGAGGTTCTCGGGGAGCTGGTGAGAGCCATAAAAGAGGCTAGGTCGATCGAGTACTGTGAGGACAAGATAAGGGAGAATCTGAAATCGGCGAGCGACTGTCTGAGAGATCTGGAGGAAACCTCAGCCAGAACGCACCTCTCAAACATGCTGAGCCTGATCGCAGGCGACTATCCCGTAGCCACCCTCGACAGGTCCCAACGGTGAGAGGACGCGCTAAAAAGAGATTCCAGGCTCCGTTCTACAGGAGAAAGCCCAGCCCTATCAGCACCGAGGTTGCCACGCTAACCAGGATGGTCGTACCCTGAACCCTGTCTAGGGTGCGAGGGTCTTCATAGCCCCGTTTGACTCCTATCGTTAGGCCCGCGAAGAGCGCTAGGGGGAGTGCAAGAAGTCCGAGCAGCGCTGGGGCTCTCACAAGTCCGGTCGCGACATAGAGGGCTAGCGCCAGGTACACGCTGAGAATCGACGACGAGTAGAGTACTGCTCCCCTCCGCTTGCCCAAGAGCATGAGGAGGTTGTTCTTCTGGGAGGCTTTGTCGTAGTCGTAGTCTGGAAACTCGTTTATCAGAAGGATCATGGCCACCGTTGTCGAGGGGATCAAGCTCAGAAGATGAATCGTGAGGGACAGCGTTGGGTATTGCACTATGTAGACCCCGATCGCCATAAGCCACCCGAAGCTGACCCCGACCACAACCTCTCCGATGTAGTGGTACCCCAGCCTGAAGGGGGGTGCAGTGTAGAAGTAGGATAGGAAGAATCCAAGTCCCATCAGTGGAAGAACCCAGATGTTGGTGTAGGCGAGGAAGAGGCCGCAGGAGAAAGCCAGGATGTAGAGGGCTAGAGACACATTCCTCGCGTAACCCTTTGTCAGGAGACCGTCTGTCAGTGTGCGTGAGCCACCCGAGAATCGACTGAAGCCTCTGTTCGCCGCGTCCACTTCCGCATCCCAGTAGTCGTTGGCGGTGTTGCTCGCGAGGTGGGCTGACAACAAGCCGACGGTAGTAACCAGAAGCTTCGTGAAGTCGATGGTTCCCCGCTCGGCAAAGACCACAGCAGATGTCATGAAGATTGTTGGGAGGGTTGCCGCTATGAAGGGGAACCGCGTCAGCCTTAGGGTAAGCAGGGCTCTCCCACCCGGGCTCCTCACTTGAGTTACACGACTCCCTGACTCCTTCTCACGGGAAGGGTGTTGCTCCCCTAATAACCTTTTATAAGAGAGCATTAATGGGGCGTAGCAAGGCGGGGCAGCGTCTTTGACGGGCATCGGGGTGGACGTGGCTGTTGTCGGCGGCGGACCGGCAGGGCTCGTAGCGGCGGCGTACGCGGCGAAGAAGGGTTTGATAGTCAATGTCTTCGAGAGGAAGCGAGAAATAGGAATACCTGTGAGGTGTGGGGAGTACCTACCCGAAATCAGGGAGATACATGTCCTCCTTCCCAGGGCGGCGGGTATACCCGAGCTCTTCAGCGTTCCCGACGAAGCCGTAGCCAACAGGTGTCGGGGGATCAGAGTCTTCTCGCCTAGGGGGAAGTCGTGGGAGTTCGAGTTCAGGGGAAATGTCCTTCACAGACACGTATTCGAGAGGCTTTTGGCCGAGAAAGCTGTTCACGCGGGTGTGGAGCTCGTCCTTGACACGCACGCCAAACTCTACGAGGAGGACGACGGATGTTACGTAGGAAGATCGAGGATCGAGTCTGTAAAAGCTAAGGTTGTGATAGCCGCTGACGGCTTTCCGTCGGAGATTTGCCAGTCCTCCCGGCTCCGGAATGCCCAGTATTCCACTCCGTACGGCGTGTCGACCGTTGTCCAATACAGAATGGAGGGCGTGAGGGTCAGTGAAGAAGTTATCGAGATGTACTTTGACCCCAAGTACGCCCCGGGTGGTTTCGTGTGGATCATACCGAAGGGTGGTGGCATCGCCAATGTTGGGTTGGGAGCAAGGACCCCATTCACGCATGGAAACCATAACGTGAGAAGTCTTCTAGACGCTTTCGTAGCACACCACCCCACAGCTAGTCACGGGCTGTCCGCTGGCAGGCGAGTGGCGACGATCGCCGACCTCTTGCCTGTCAACGGACCAGTGCTTGAGACAGCCAACGAGGCGGTCATGGCGGTTGGCGACGCCGCAGGAATGGTCATCCCGACGACCGGAGGCGGCATACCGACGGCCATGGTTGCGGGAAAGTTGGCGGGTGAAATAGCCGCGGACCACTTGACCGCAGGGGTTCCGCTCCAATCCTACGAGGGTCTCTGGAAGAAGCAGATCGGGAGAGAGTTGCTCACAGCCCTGAGGCTTAGACGAGCTGCGGACATGGTCATGGGAGAGGGGTCCCTTATGCACGGTGTTCTCAGCATGCTTGGGGTGAATGGGGTCAGATCCGTGATAACCTGCAGGGTTCCTTGGAGGATGGGCTGCGTCCTCAATCTAGTCCAAACCCTAGTAGAGTAGCATGTTGGACTACAAAGTCCTGATGAGAACGACGGTGCTCACATTCGCGCTCATCGGACTAGGCGCAATCTCGCGAAAGGTGGAGATTCTAAGGGCCGGCGACGGGCGCATGTTCAGTTCTTACACATACCACTTCGCGCTGCCTGTCCAGATGTTTGTCGGTCTGATCGAAACTAGCTTCATCGAAAACACTCTGTGGTTCATGTTAACCGCAGTAGCACCCATCCTCTGACAGTTCTGATCTGCGCTGCTTTGCTGCCTCGAAAGTCCCCGCAATTTCCAATTGGCTAAAATTAAGGAATATTTATATCCATTTGGTTACAAAAAGATCAGGCTTGTGAAAGCTTGGGTGTGAGAGCATATGGTCACCGAGAACACGGTTAGCAGGGTGCTGGACTGCCGAGGGCTATTCTGTCCCATGCCTATCGTGAAGGTCAACAAAGAGATAGCGAGCATGGCACCGGGGGAGGTCATTAAGGTCCTAGCGACCGATCCCGGAAGCAAGAGGGATTTCGAAGCCTGGTGCAAGAAGACCGGCAACAAGCTTCTTGAGACATCTGAATCGGACGCTGTCTTCACCTACATCATACAGAAGGTGTGAGGGATAGGCGTGAGCGAAGAGAAGAAGAGGATGGCCATCATCGTGCACTCGGGCACGATGGACAAGCTGTATCCCGCCTTCATGGAGATCGCACTGCGAGCTGACGTGCACCTCTTCATCTAGAGCCACGACCGGAGGAGCAATAGAGTTGCCCGGAAATCTGCTGATCCTCCTGTGTGACCCCCCATTCCAGTACGAGAGCGCCGAGCAGGCCATCGAGCTGGCCGAGGCAGCTCTGAGGAAGAACCTCAGGGTGAGCATCTTCCTGATGATGGACGGAGTCTACAACCCCGTCACAACCCAGAACGGTGCACCTTTCAGAATGCGATCAATATCGGAGAGGTTTGTCGAACTGTTGGAAAGAGGGGTCAGAATCTCCGCCTGTAGAGTCTGCCTGGAGCTGCGTGGTGTCACAGAGGGGATGATGCCGAAGGGCGTCGACATCGGCGGAATCGCCGACTACTCGGAGATGGTCTCCGACGCCGACGTGATCGTCAGCTTCGTACGGAGGGATTGAATTGCCAGCCAAGAAGATCTCAATTCTTGTGAAGTCGAAACCTTTCTCAAGAATTAACTACTACGAAGCGCTCCGACTGGCCTTGGGGCTCTGGGAGCATCAAGTCAGCATCGTGTGGATGGGTGACGGGGTGTACGCCGTTCTGAAGGGCGCTGACAGGACCCTTACCGACCAGTTCTATCAAGAGTTACCCGGCATGAACGTCGGCTTGTTCGTGGAGGAGGAGTCCTTGAAGGAGAGAGGTCTCGGGCGAGACGATGTCGTTCCGGAGGTGCGGGTTGTGAGACGAAGCGAAGTACCAGACCTGCTACTGGGCTCGGATGCCTCGCTCGTGTTTTGAGGGTGTGAGCATGAGAACTCTAGTCTTGCTCAAGGCTTTTGATCCTGAGCTCTTGTCGACGGTCAAAGAGCTGAGAGGTAGGGGTGAGGAGATCGAGGTGGTGCTCCTTCAGGACGCGGTCTACCTCGCTCTCAGAGATTCGAAACACTCCGAGGCAGTTTATGACGCGATTAGGATGGGCGTCAAGTTCCACCTTCTCACACGCGATGTGGAGAGGCGTGGGGTTCTCGATCGCGTGTTTCCAGACCTAAGCCTGATCGACTACGGCCGGCTTGTCGATCTGCTCTTCGGGGAAGGCACGAGAGTGCTCAACGTTTGAACTCTCAGGTTGTGGTGGGATGACGAATCTGGACGAACTGGACCGAAAGATACTGCGGATGTTGGTGGAGGATTCTCGTCTCTCGTATCGCGAGATAGCCAAGAGGCTCGGGGTAAGCCACGCGAACGTCTCAAGCAGGATTCGGCTATTGGAGGATAAGAAGGTGATAAGAGGGTATGCAACGATCGTAGACCCGGAGCTTATGAACCTCTTCTCTCTGTGCATCCGGATCTCGAGCAAGACGGGGGCTGACCTCTCCAAGATTGGTAAGGAGATAGCCGACCTCGAACAGGTCTCGGAGGTCGTGAGAGTCTCCGGAGACTGCGACCTCCTAGTCCTTGCAACGTGCCGCGACAAACCGGAGGCCATCAGCCTCCTGTCCAAAATTTCAAAGGTTGAAGGCATAGACCGGGTGGAGAGTCACGTAGTCCTCGAGATCATAAAGAGAGCTGGCAAAAAACTGGGGGATTAGCACCTTGCCATGCGAAGCGGGGCGTGGGACTCATTCCTCACCCCCTTCGCCAGCTGATTCGAGGGTCTTCTGGTCGCCGGCAGGATTGTGTGGTTGTTCATCTGTACCCGGTGGTGAATCGAGTCCTCGATCCTCGAGCGCAATGACGTATCTGTATGTATGAACAGTGGCGAAAGCACCTGAGACTGGTTCTGTCGAAGAAGGATTTGACCCATCGTTCGAAGTCGAAGAATTTGACGCTTCGAATTAAGACGTGCCAGGGCAGGGATCTTACCCTTCCGGCCTCTGGGTAGGACATCTCTCCAAGCTTCCCGAGATATACGATGCACGTCGTTTCCTATAGGGCATTTCCAAGAACCGTCGTTGAGCGTTCGTATACTCCTTGTTATCGATACGTAGTCAGTTGTAAACAGCCGAATTTACCCACAGAAATGTGCGTAGAAGCGTTGGCACGAAGAAACGTTTTTGCCACGATTGTGTGTTATCCCTTTTGATTGACCTTGGGATTCTTCAGCTTCTGACGGTTAGCCGAAATACTCTTCGAAGGAATGACTTGTGTCCTGATGAAATGAGTCCTCAGTCAGTTAAAGACCGTTGACGACGCTAAGGGGACGCAGCCCTCTTTGTATTCGGCGCGCGTTCTTGGCGAAGAATTGGTATCTGTGCTCGAGGGCCTCAGGGGTTGAGGCGGCTGAGTGCGGTGTCAGGATCACGTTATCCAGCTTCCGGATCGGGTCGTCGGCTGGCAGTGGTTCCTCCGAGAAGACGTCTATTCCAGCTCCGGCGATCCTGCGTGTTTGTAGAGCCTCTAACAGTGCTCGTTCATCCATAATCGCGCCCCGACTAGTGTTTACTAGGAAGGCGGATTTCTTCATCATTCCGAACTCTCTTTCACCGATCAGGTGGTGGGTCTCGTCGTTCAGTGCCAGGTTGAGGGAGATGACGTCTGACTCTGACAGCAACGCGTCTAGGTTGACCAGTTTGACTTTGAGTCTCTTCGGTGCGACGGGTCGCTTCTTGGCGGCTAGGACCTTCATTCCGAAGGCTGCGCCTCTCTTCGCGACCTCCGTGCCTATGTTGCCTAAGCCCACGACCCCTAGCGTCTTTCCGCTCAGCTCTAGTGCGGTGCCCCTTGCCTGCTCCCATCCTCCTTCTCTCATGGACTGGTGTAGGGGAAGTATCCTCTTCGCCAGGGCGAGAATGAGGGCGAACGTGTGTTCGGCCACCGCGACCTTGTTGACGCCTGCGGCGTTCGCTACGAATACGCCTCTCTCGGCTGCAGCCTTGAGGTCGACGTAGTCGTAGCCAGCTCCACACTGTACCAGCTTCAGCATCGGTCCCATGTCGAGAAGCGAAGCGTCTACAGGAGTGTGTTCTGGTATTAGAATCACGGTGTCTTCCATATGGTTCGGAACTTCGCGGGGGCGTACAATGATAGCCCGAAGCGGCCTCCTGAACGTGTCCTGAACCAATCTAGAAAAGGCGTCTGTGATCCTCGCAGAGGAGATCGTGACCTTCATGAAATCAAGCCCCATGGGAGGTTCTTGCTGCTCAATGGTCTGACTCTGAGAATAAACTGTTGCCGTGACTATTGCTGGACAAGGCTTCCTCGTGCCCGAAGCCAACAATTCGCGAGCAACTCAACAGAGCTGAGAACGGGAAGTGCTTACAGACATCACCTCGTGTTGAGGCTATTCTGATGAACGAATAGAAATTTTGAAGACGATCTTTGCGATGCTGCGCGCCGGCTCTCAGCTAGGGTCCTTGCCATCGAGGCACTTTTCTCCGTGAACCGCCCGAAATCGAAGTCCTTAGGAGTCCGCTCTTCCGGCTTTTCTTCTCTACAGCTTCCTCGATTGCTCTCTCTCGGTTTGAAAGATCTCGACTATCAGCGGTATGCTCAGCTCGGCGGAGGAAACTCCGGTGGAGAATGGCAGTAGTGCTGCCGCTTCAATCTCCCTCCTGGAAGCCCCAGCCTTGATGGCTTCTCGGATGAAGTGGCGGAGGGCGACAGGATCGCGCGTGGTCGAGTAGATGCCGATTAGGATTAGGAGCCTTGTCTTTTCGTCTAGCGCCCCTCCGAAGTTCGCCTCTCTCATCAGCTGCTGATATGCGTCTGCGACGCCTTTACACTCCTCATTGAAGATCTGCCAGGGATTCTTTCCACTCATCTCGTCAACCTCCGAGTTGTTCTTCTTTTCGACCAGGAATGAAAGTTTTGGTCTACGGAGTCGTCATGGATAAGAAAGGGCTTGATGAAACTAACTATGGTTTATATCTCTCTTGAGAAATCCTAGCAATTGGTGTTGTTCTTGGTCGTTCTTGGAATCGTCGGGAGCCCTCGGAAGAACGGTAGAACCAACAGTTTGATCGACGCGGCCCTGGAAGGTGTCAGGTCGAGAGGAGTCGAGGCGAAGAAAGTCTACCTCGTAGACTATCAGATAAAGCCCTTTACGGGCTCGGGTGGGAGTAGCGAAGCCTTTCGGTACTGCCCCGAAGACCTGAGTAAGCTCTGTGTCAGCGCAGACGCGATAGCCCTAGGCGCCCCGGTCTACTGGGGAGACATCAACGGTTTGACGAAGGACTTTATGGACACCGTTGGAATTCCGATCACTAATGGAAAGCCAGCTCTAGGAGCTGCGATAGCCGGAGGATCAGGCAAGGGTCTGCTCTCCGGGGTTCAGTCGATATACCACTTCTTCTTCCACAAGCAGATGAAAGCCATCGACCCGACGCCGGTCTCTAGGTTCAACATGCAGGAGGCACTGGAAAAACTCAAGACTAGCGGAGGCAAGCTTGCCGACCTCGCAAAGGAGGCGAAGCCCTTCCCTGGAGAGACGGCGGACGACCGTTGGCCAGTCGTGCTAGCCCACTACGCCTCTCTGGAGCATCTCAACTGCGACCCCCTCGACGAGTTCGTCATGCTAGCCAGACAGCTGATCAAGATCTCAGGGGGGAGCAAGGCTGAGGAGGCAAAGGCGGAGCTCGACAAGGCTTTGACTCTCATCGCCGAGGGAAAGAGGACCAGGGCTGCCAGGTACGCCGTGAAGTCGTATCAGATGCTCTATTCTCCTCCCTGATCCTCCCATCGCCCTCTCGTTCACCGGGACCGTGGATCGGTTTTCACTGGAGTTGTCGAAATGGTTTCGGACATGGTTCTGCTCAACGGCAAAATCGTCACCATCGACCAGAAAGAGTCGATAGCCGAGGCTGTGGCGGTCAAGTTTGGAAGGATACTGGCAGTGGGCTCGAGCAAGGACATCAAGTCTCTGACAGACAGCCGAACGAAGATCATAGACCTGAAAGGGAGAACTGTTGTGCCGGGTCTGATAGACTCGCACTGCCACTTCGCTTCGATGTCGGAAGGGATACCCCTGGCGATGGGATTTGTCGACGCCAGCTATGAGGCTGGGATCAGATCCTTGGCGGACATCACAGCGAGGATCGCTGAGCAGGCGAAGAAGAAGCCGAAGGGCGAGTGGATAATGGTCATGAAAGAGGATGAGTCAAAGCTCGCCGACAAGCGTCATCCCACTAAATGGGATCTGGACAGGGTGGCGCCCGATCACCCTGTGATGATAGACACGGTTGGAGGGCACTTTTCAATCACTAACAGCAAGGCCTTCGAGATGGCTGGTGTGACCCGGGATTCGCCCGATCCGATGGGCGGCAGGTTTGAAAGGGATCCGAAGACCGGGGAGTTGACCGGGTGGATCCATGAAAGAGCGAGGCACGTTTTCATGCCGAAGATGATGCCGAGAGAACCGACGCTTGAAGAGGCTGTGAGGGGTCTTCGCTGGATGGCGGATCGGTATGTGGCTGCGGGTCTGACCTGTGCCTGTGACGGGTACATGGCAGAGCCGGTTCTGATCAGAGCGTTGCAGCATCTTCTGGGTGAGGGAGAGCTGCCTCTGAGGATAAGGATGGACGTCTATTACGAGCTGATGTCTCATCTGAATGCCCTAGGCATTGGCGAGGGCTTCGGCGGGGACATGCTGAGGTTTTGCGGGATAAAGGTCGTGTGCGATGGCGCCATATCCGCGAGGACGGCGTGGGTTGCTGAACCGTACCTGCACAGGCCAGACTATTTTGGGGAACCCGCTATCACGAGAGAGGTCCTCCGCGACGTGGTCATGCAGGGCTATCCGCAAGGCTACCGCTTTTCTCTTCACGCCAATGGGGAGCGAGCGATAAGCATGGCCTTGGATGTCCTTGAGGAGGCGCAGAAGAAGTACCCCCGCCGGGATCCCAGGAACAGAATCATACACTGCACCGTTGTGACTCCCGAGATCATCGCCAGGTTGAAGAAGCTCGACGTCCTGCCCACCATATTCGGTCCGTACCCGTACTATCATGGAGACAAGATCCTGCCGGCTTTCGGCGCTGAGAGGCTGGAGAGGATGTTCGCCGCTCGAAGCCTCCTTGAGGCGGAACTGAGGGTGTCTGCGCACTCCGACCACAGCGCCTCGCCGTACCCTCCGCTGATGGGCATCCACGCCCTGGTGAACAGGAGGACAGCGGGTGGCAAACCCGCGGGCTTAAGTCAAAGAATCACGGTGATGGAGGCGCTCAAGCTCTACACGATAAACGCGGCCTACCACAGTTTCGAGGAGGACACGATGGGGTCAATCGAGCCGGGGAAACTTGCCGACATGGTGGTCCTAGGAAAGGACATTCTAACGGTTCCTCCTGAGACGATCATCAACATACCGATAGACATGACGATCGTAGGCGGGAGAGTTGTATACGAGAGGGAGCGTTAGAGGTCGAAGCGAGTTCGGTTAGATCGAACCATTAAAGGAAAGATCGTGAGGAGGCGTAGGGGATCAGGCGTGGATGACTAGCGCTGGCGAGGCAGGCTAAGCACGACTATTCGGTAGTTTTACGATGGTGAGTTTCTAGCCGTTAACTTAATAGAATCATGACAAGAAGTGCTTACGGACGCGGCTCCGTGAGGGGGGTCCTGTTGAAGGAGGAAGAAGCAAGGAGGGCGTTACTAAAGATCGTTTTCGGCGAGGCGGGGAGCAAGCTCTCCAGCATAGCGCCGACCATCGAAGCCGTGATAATCGCAATCAAAGCTCTAGAGGGAAAGGACAAGTGAAAACCCTAGCCAGGGCGATCGCGGACCTAGACGAGACAACCGCGCTTCAACTGGTCCGCAAAACGTTGGGCACGGGTAAAGATCCGATCAGCGTCCTCAACGAGATGAGAGAGGGCCTCGAGATCGTCGGAAAACGCTTTGAGAAGGGAGAGTACTTCCTGAGCGAGCTGGTGATGGCCTCAGAGATCTTCCTCAACGGAATGCGGGACATCGAACCCAGATTGAGACGAGGAAGTGCCTCCAAGCTTGGAAGAGTTGTCGTAGGCACGGTCAAGGGCGACGTGCACGACATAGGCAAGAACGTGCTCGCGGTCATGCTTCAATGCGCCGGTTTTGAGGTCTACGACCTCGGCGTGGACGTCCCACCAGCCAAGTTTGTGGAAACCGTCAGGGAGAAGAATCCCCAGGTCGTGGGGCTCTCGGGGCTGCTCACACTGGCGCTGGACTCAATGAAGGAGATCGTGGATGCCCTGGAGTCGGCTGGGCTGAGGGACGAGGTCAAGGTGGTTATCGGCGGGTATCCCGTGAACAGCAAGTGGGCGGAGTTGGTGGGAGCCGACGCCTGGAGCAACGACGCGGTCCGAGGAGTGGATACGATCAAGCGCCTGGCGGGGAGGGGGTGAGCTGCATGTCGGAAGCCATGACTTCCATTGAAAGGGTGAACTTGGCTGTCGATCTCAAAGAGGCAGATAGGGTGCCCGTTGCCCCGCTGATCATCTACTTCCAGGCGAAGGCTAGTGGGATTAGCATCGGGGAGCTCTTCCATGATCCCGATAAGGCTATTCGGGCTCTCGACATCACCTTCAACAAGCTGGGCGGCTACGACATCATCTACCCCCAGCGCTTCGGACCCGCACACCACACGCTCTTCCCCCACTACAGCCACAGTACCCTCTACTTCGACTGGCGCATCTCCGACAACGCCCCACCCCAGCTCCTTGAAACACCCCTCATAGACGAGAACGGCTACGACTCTCTCATGCGCAACGGGCTGATCCAGTTCCTCACCTTCAAGCGGTGTAGCCTCTCCGACGCGCTATACTACAACTTCGTCCTGCCCTCCAAGCTGGGACCGATGCTAAACGCCTGGATGAACGAGCACAAGGTCCCCCTGATCTCGGGGGCAACCTGCATCCTGCCCTTCGACTTCCTCTCGTTCGTGCGCGGGATGCGCGGCTTCCTCATCGACGTCCACAAGCGACCCGAGAAGATCCTCCAGGCGAGCGACTGGCTGGTGGACGGCGAGATCGCGGCGGCGGAGATCATAGCCAGAAGAGGCGGAGCGGGAAGGGTTCCCGGAGCCGACGTGATCTGGATCTGGGGAGGAAGATCCTCAGCCTCCTTCGTTTCCCCCAAGAAGTTCGAGGAGCTGGTCTTCCCCTACATGAAAAGGATGGTCAACGAGTTCGTGAACGACGGCTTCAGGGTGCTGCTTCACCTCGACGGCGACATGACGCCCATGTTCCACTACATGAAGGAGCTGCCAAAAGGGAAGTGCATCCTAGAACTCGACGCGTCCGACATTTTCAAGGCGAAGCGGGAGCTAGGCGATCGCATGTGCATCATGGGAGGAGTCAGCCCCTACACGCTGAAAATGGGCACTCCCAAAGACGTGGAGAGGGAAACGAAGAAGTACATAGAAGTCTGCGCCACCGGGGGAGGTTTCATCACGAGTTCCCAGTGCGAGGTGCCGTTTGACGCCCCGGTGGAGAACGTCAAGGCGCTTGTGGACGCCGCTAAGAAGTATGGCGTGTACAAGAGATAGTCTAACTGCGAGAAGTGGCATATGGGGAAGTCCGAATGAGTATTATCTTAACCGATCGTTAGCCGTACACCTTCTTGCGTAGATTCACGTCATAAAAGACTACTCGTCTAGTGCTCTCTTCTACCTTGTAGATCACGCGGTAATCTCCGATTCGATCCTTCCAGAACCCCTCCAGCTCTCCCCTAAGCCTTAACCCAAGATAGGGATTCTCAACAAGCTCCTGAGCCCTTTTTCTAACCCGCTCCCGTGTATCTCTCGACAATTTCCTAAACTGCTTCAGGAAGGTGTTGAGAAACACTGCCTCGTAGGTCAATCGGATAGTACCTTGTCGATCTCTTTGTGGGTCGAGGCGACCCTGTACTTGCCTTCTTTGTACTCCTTCTCGCCAGTCTTGAGCCTGCGGACGGTCTCCTTGTCCAGCTGGACCTCCAGCGTTTCAACTAGTTCGTGGAATCTCAGTGAAGCATCGAGCAAATCGGTTATCAGCTCCTTAGGCAGTTGCACGGTAGCCCCTTTCTTCGCCACCTCATCCACCTGTACATCAACGATACAGGCCCAAATATAAACCCGCTTCTGGAAAGGCGCCAACCGACGATTCGACGCAGAACTACACGAAGTAGCGAGTGAGGAAATCCACACTGGCATTCTATTGATCCGTCCAGATTCGGCGAGAAGAGAGAGGTTTATGAAAGAGCCTTAGATGTCTTCGAAAAGTTGAAGAAATCTAGACTTTGACAATTTGTATGGATTGGTCAACCGCCTAACCAGCTTGATTGTCAGAGCCGACTTCGTCTACTCAGAGAAGAAGATCGAGGTATTTGTCGGTGAAAATGAGTATGTCTGAAGGAATACCCTGGCCTTTTACCAGACTTTACGACAGGTACCCCAACAGGATACTTGTCAAGTGGTTTAGACGGATCGTGAATGACATCAAAGATAGAGAAATTTCAGGCACGATCCTTGATATAGGCACGGGTCCTGGGCGTCTACCCTTGGAGATAGCGAAGCAAGTGGCCGATGTTGGGATTGTTGGAATCGATATCTCCAAGGATATGGTGAAGCTAGCGAGGAAGAACGCGAAGGAAGAGGGGCTCGCGGACAGGGTTGAGTTCAAGGTCGGAAGCGCCTACGACACCGGCTTCGAAGATTGTTCCGTAGACCTTGTCGTCAGTACGGGAATGATTCACCATCTGAGAGAGCCGGTCAAAGCTTTCAACGAAGTATATCTGATCTTGAAGCGTGGAGGAGAGGCTTGGGTCTACGACGGACGCAAGGATGCCCCAAGAGCGGAAATGGAAGAAACCGTCCGAGACCTTGGCATAGAAGAAGACCTTCCCCCGCCGTTGTGGATCATAGAGGCATTCTGGCCCTACATGCACATAGGATGCAAAACAGAGGTCTATGTCTCGGGTAGAATCGGAAGGGCTCTCAGCGAAAGCCTGTTCAAAGACTACGAGGTCAAAAAAGAGGGTGCGTACATGAGAATCACGCTGAAGAAAACCTGAAAGCCCCTCAATGGAATCATCTGCAGACGGCAGACTCGTAACCTGTCGTCATCGGTTCCGCCCGGGTGCTCATCCAGGTACTCGCCGATGAGCCTCTCAGCCTCTTCAAGGCTCACGTCTCGGAGACTGACGACTTCTATCTCGTGAAGCTTGTCTCTCACAGCTTCCCTGGTGAAGTCTCCGAACTCCGTGGCGTTTATATAGATATGTATATGTAGATGCTGTGGTGATAGGTTTGGCTCGTACCGTAGCAGTCTCAGATGAAGCCTACGAGCTTCTCCTGAAGGCCAAGCTACCCGGCGAAAGCTTCTCCGATGTCATAAAACGGAGCTTGAAGCGAGAGATGAGGCTGATGGATATCTTCGGAAGCGGGACCTTGTCAAAGAAAGATTGGCTGGAAGCCAGGAAGGCTCTTGAAAGATCCCAGAAGCTATCCCTGGAAAAGCTTCGAGGCTAGGTTCCATGCGCCTCTTCGATACGACCTTCATCGTGGACCTTGTCAACGGGGATCCTGGGGCTGGAAAACTCGCTCAGATCGTGGATGAGAAGAAAGGCTTCAGGGGGTTATCCGTCATCTCAGTCCATGAATATCTCTTCGGGATCTACTTCAGGCATGGGGCGTCCAAAGAGGTTCTTGAAGAAAAGCTCCGGATGGCCGAACGCGACCTCGCTCGGTTTGAGATCTTGCCGCTGAACCTCGAGACCGTGAAGATGAGCTCAAGGATTCAGGCGTATCTTGAGAGGAGAGGCGAAACGATAGGCTTGAACGACATCTTTGTGTCTGCGACAGCCATCCAGCACAAGCTAACTCTCGTAACCCGGAATTCTGCCCATTTCGGTCGGGTGCCGGAGCTGAGAATCGAAACGTATTGAAAGAGAAAGGTCATCAAATCGTTGAGGCTTCTTGAGACGGCTAGACCCGGTTGATTCGTGAAGGTGTCGGTTAAGCCCGTCCTGAATCATCTGGTTTTCGAGAAATCGTTCGCTGCCTCGGGTTGTAGCTTACCTCGACAAGCGTGGTTTTCTTCTCAACATCAAGACAACCGCAGCTCTGGCAACCCCGCTATTCACACCGTCGGTCTGGATTGGTGCGGGGAGTCTAGCTTGGACAAGAAGTAGTAGAATCGCGAGGAAGGCTACTGCGCTCTTCATGCCTGATTCTCTTCGGCTTAGAACCAACATGATTAAAAAAGCTTCACGAATCCGTTCGCCGATCCAGACGTAAGAGAGCACTCTTGGGCAGAGACCGAGAAACACTACTGGGTATGCCGAAGAAGAGCCAAACGACCGAGACAATAGCCAAGGCGGTTACTACTATCGTGGAGTTTTCGGACCAAACCACTCTCGCGGGTCTTTCCAATGTGTGCTCGGTTTCGAGTGCATAGGACTTTCCTGTGACAGGGTTCAGAAGCGTCTCTACAGGTGCAAAGTCGTCCGTGAGTGTGGGAACATTCTCGACTCTTGTTGGACCATTCCAAAGGTGAGATGCTAAACCGAGGATCTCTGGCTGATTTGCCTGCTGGCTTATCCTAATCTGTTCCATCAGGGCTTCTTTTGAGAGGAGCTGCTGGCTCTCCGAAGCCACGAGGATGATGTTCTGAACCCAGCCCATCCCATAGTTGCTCGTGGGAAAGATGTAGAGGCTTGGGAAAACCTGTGCGACGGTTCTGTACTCTGCCCAGAAGAGGTCCGATGTGTCGCCTGTCAAGGACGTGATGAGATTCGAGACAACAGCCCCCTGCTCGTTCAGCCTCGCATCGACGGTCTGGAAGAACTCAAGTGTCATGAGATGAAAGGGCACGTATGTCTTCGAATACGCGTCGAGTACGATGAGATCGTACTTCTTGGTGGTGCGGGAGAGATAGTTTCTCCCGTCTTCGTTGTAGATGGTTAGTCTCGGGTCGTCTTCTAGGCTAAAGAAGCCCTTTGCAACTTGGATGACATCAGGATCGATCTCTACCACATCCACCCTGACTTGGGGATAGTCTTGAAGAAACTTCTTGGGCCCTGAGAATCCTCCCCCTCCCACAAAAAGTACATTTCTTGCGTTTTCGTTGAACGCGAAGCCTAGCGCGAAGTACTTGGTGTAGGTAAAGACCAGATTGCTGGAGCCGTTCAGATACATCGCGCTGTGAGGCATGCCGTTTAGGTAGAGGGTTCTTATCCCGCCGGAGTCGACTACGTCAAGATGGCTGTAGGGGGTCTCCTTCTCGTACAGCACGTTGCCGGAGTGCGTGTAGGCTCCCACAAGAAGCGCGCTTGCGGGGGAGAGGAGGAGAATAGCCACCACGACAAACAGAGTTCGTGGAATCCAACCGAGGCTTATCAGGGATACTGCTAGCAGGGCTATTCCGAGCCAGGTGATGATGGACCTCACGTCCATCGATGGGATGAGGACGAAGACTGTGGCGAAGGTTCCCGCGATGCTGCCCAGAGTGGATAGCGAATAGAGGTTTCCCGAGATCTTCCCCAGGCTCGATAGGCTGCTGGCGGCTAGCTTTATGGCGTACGGCGAGACCATCCCGAGGAGAAACGTGGGGAAGCCCAGGAGGAGGGTGGTGACTAAAAGAGGACCGTACCTCTCACCTAGTCCAAGCCTCAAAGCCATGTCTATGACGATGGGTGATAGGTATGGGATGAAGAGGGTCAGCAGCCCAGCCGAGAAGATGATCGATGAGAAGACTCTTTGGCTCAGTGTTCTGTCGACAAGTCTGCCTCCGTAGCTGTATCCTAGGCTTAAGGCTGTCAGGACAATGCCGATGAGGCTTCCCCAGACATAGATCGAGTTTCCGAAGTCGGAGGCCAGAATCCGGCTGCCAACGAGTTCTAGAGCCATCACAACGGCTCCGGCGACGAAGACCTGCGCCCTAAGACCCCAGATGAACCTCCTTCCTCTAGGTAAGGTCACCGTCTTGCACCCCCGTGACGTATGACTGAACGCGCTAAGGGCAAGCGCACTCTCAATTCGCCCCCTGCAAGACAGTAGTCGCGAGATTTCTATATTATGCGGGTTGCGGGAGCTTTTATATGTCATTTATATAAGAACATTATAACTCGGGGGGTGTGGTCTAATGGATGTTCAGCTGATACAGCTTCAGGGCAACTACCCGCCGATAGGTCTAGGGTACTTAGCCTCAACCCTCGAAGCCAAGGGAATCCGCGTAGGAATCCTCGACTTTGGCGGACTGGGATACACACCCGAACAACTGTTCGAGCACGCGAGGGAAGATCTCGCAAGAACTAAGCCGGACCTCGTGGGAATAACGTGCCTGACAACTCAGGCACACCTGGCGCTCGAGGTGGCTAGGATCGCCAAGGAGGTCTGCGGCGGTTGCCGCACGGTCTTGGGAGGTCCACATCCTTCAGCGGCCCCCGTTGAGGTGGCTCGAGACCCCAACGTTGACTTCGTTGTGGTCGGGGAGGGGGAGCGGACTCTCCTCGATCTGGTGAAGAATCTCTCCAAGCCCGATCGGCTCAGGACCGTGGAGGGTCTCGTCTATAGGGATGGGGAGGAGGTCGTCGCAACCCTTCCCAGAAGGCTGATCGAGAATCTGGACGAAATACCGTTCCCAGCCTACCACCTTTTCGCGGACAGGAAGCTCAACCTCACGGTGGACGCCCACGGCATAGACGCTAGGGAGCGGTACATGGAGGTCTTCTCCTCCCGGGGATGCCCGTACCAGTGCATCTACTGCCACAAGATGTTCGGAAAGAAGTTTCGGGCGAGGAGCCCCGAGAACGTGCTGGAGGAGATCAAGCTACTCTACCACAGGTATAGGATCAGGGAGATCCACTTTGAAGACGACTGCTTCAACCTCGACATCAGGAGGGCGAAGAGGATTCTGGATCTGCTGATAGAGAGTGGAATGGACCTGTCGATCCGGTTTCCCAACGGGCTGCGGGCGGATTTTGTGGATGAGGAGCTGATTTCGAAGATGAAGAAGGCTGGGGTCTACCAGACCTCAATCGGGGTGGAGACTGCCTCCCCCCGCGTTATGGGGCTAATCAAGAAGAGGCTCGATCTGAGGAGAGTGGAGGAGACTGTAAGGTTGGCGTTGAAGCACGGGCTCACAATGAGGGGCTTCTTCATGATCGGATTCCCAGGTGAGACGAAGGAGGAGATAATGCAGACGCTAGAGTACGCCAAGAACTTGGATGTTCACTTCGCCAGCCTCTCCATCGTCACTCCCTACCCCGGGACAGAGCTATACGACATGGCAGCAAAGGGCGGCTACATAAAGGATAGGAATTACAGCCAATACTTCTTTGACAGAGCCTCGATCGAAAGCCCTGAGTTCACGCGGCAGGAGCTGGAGGAGATCGTGAGAAGGGCAGAGAAGGAGTTCTATGAGCACCCTAGGAGGAGAGATTTGCTTCTTCCCGCGGCTGAATACTCTAAGTCAGAGCTGCTGAACCTCACCGAGAGGGTGCAGAGAACCGTCTAACTATGAAAGTGGACATGGACAAGGTACGCGTTCTCGAAGCTATCCTGAGCTATGTGACTGGGACAAGCTTAACCACGGGTCTCACAACCCCCATGCAGAGCCTGCAATCAAGTCTGGCTAAGTGGGGCTGAACTGAGCGCCCTTAAATATCGCGCGGAGTGATGAATCTAGCGTCACGGTGACTTTGATGAGACCGCCGTGCGAGATGGTCGTTCGGACTCTTCTGCCTGTTCTGAGGGCGCTTGTGGCAAAGGAGCTGATGGAGACCCACGAATGGACTCAGAGCCAGGTGGCTGACCGTCTGGGTGTGACTCAGCCCGCAGTCAGCGGGTATATAGCCCTGCTAAACCGCGAGCACGCGCGCAGGCTCAGCCAAGGTGAGGTCAGGGCTGTGGCGAAGGAGATAGCCCGGGGGTTGACGGTGGGAGATCTCTCTCTTGCGGAGTCGGTGATGGACGTCTGCGAGCTCTGCATCAGGTTGAAGTCCGGAGGGGTGGTCTGCGTCCTCCACAAGCAGCGCGTCCCGGAGCTCGGCAGGGAGGCTTGTGAGACCTGTCCGCGGCTCTTTGCTAAGGGGAGCGAGCAGGTGCAGAAGAGGTACGACGTTCTGAACGCCCTCCGCAAGGCTGTGGCTCTGGTTGAGGGTTCTAGGGCTTTTCCGAGGCTCATGCCCGAGGTCAGGGTGAACATCGTCGAGGCTCTGCCGGACGCGAAGACGGTGTCTGAGGTGGCGGGTATACCGGGCAGGATCGCCAAGGTGAGGGGGGCGGCTAAGGCCTTTATGGAGCCTGAGTTCGGCGCGTCCGTTCACACGGCCGAGGTGCTTCTGGCGGCGATGCGAGGAGACAGGAGTGTTCGGGCTGTCATTAACACTAGGTTCGACGAGGGGATAGGGGATACGATGCTGAAGCTGGGATACACGATCTTCCGGTTCGGGCAGTCGAACCTTCCGGAGGAGGCGTGGAAAGAGGGCACTCAGGACGTTGTCGGCGTGGAGATGGCTATGAAGAAATTCCGTCGGGTGCCCGACGTTGTGGTCAACGAGGGAGGCTACGGCGTTGAGCCCGCGGCGTACGTCTTCGGCGTCTCGTCGATCGAGGCTGTCAAGAAGGCTGTCCGCGTGGCAGAGGTGCTCTCGCAGAGTCCTACGTCATAGTTGTATCAGTCCATACCACGCCAGTTGGACCAGAACGCCCAGAGCGGCTAGGACGAGGGTGGCTGAGATGAGGGCGTAGTCTCCCCCACTCATCCTCAGGTCCTTGAGGGAGGTTCTGTGCCTGACGGAGCCGAACGCCCTAGCCTCCATCGCCTCAGCCAGCCTCATCGACCTCCTTACTGTGCATACGATTAGTGGGACGAGCATCGTCGCGTAGCGCCTGAGGGTGCGCCACCTCGACTTCTCCAGTTCGATCCCTCTGGCTTTGTAAGCGTCCACTATCTCCTGTGCCTCCCAGGCTAAGACCGGGACGTATCGTGCGCTGGTTATCAGTATGAAGGTGAACGTGTAGGGGACCCCGATCTTCGTGAGGGCTGTGCCCAGGTCGTCGGGGTGGGTGGTCATGAAGAAGACTGAGAAGAACGAGACTATTATGACGAATTTCAGACCGGTCAGCAGCCCGCCCACGACACCGTAGTAGAGGATGTTCAGGAGTGTGGCTGCGACTATGATGATCGTCATGGACTTCAGGGCGTTGAGCCACGTCCTGACAACCCGGGCAGCCATTGCTACGGGCACGATGGACGCTTGGAGCGCTAGGAGCAGGACGGGCTCCCATGCTAGGATCGTGAGGGCTACCGCAGACAGGAACCAGACAAGCTTGCTTCGCGGGTCGAGGTGGTGGATCGGAGTTTCGTCCCTCTTCCATTGAAGCCCTTGAAGTATGGCGCTCACCGGCTTTTCGCCTCCGTGAGCAGTGGGATCAACTTCTGCTCCGCGTCTTCGACCGTTATCGTGTCCTGTGGTAGCTCAGATTTCTTTAGCAGGGCGGCTAGGCGTGGGATCTGGGGCTGTGTGAGGGAGGCTTCCTCGAAGACTCTGGTGAGAGTGACTATCTCCCTCCTAGGTCCGTCAGCGATGATCCTTCCCTTTGACATGATCATGATCCGGTCGCAGACCTCAAAGGCGAACTCCAC